>VFQS010000192.1_pt1 | contig 80539 bp, 103 predicted proteins | sample 3512361 | NCBI WGS metagenome assembly VFQS01 (sample SAMN10412375, study PRJNA504923) | tailings metagenome | isolation source: Relicate 1 Philex TSF3 active mining | place: Philippines | reverse complement strand
ATCACACTGTGCGCCTTGGTCTCCATTCGGCATCGGCCGCCTCTTGTGAGCGCACGTATGAATGGATGCCTAGGAAGCGGCCATCGGCTTTCATCTCCTCTGCTGCGGCGATAGCCTCATCCATTGTATCAAACCATTCGAGTGCGTACGTTACGCCGGCACTGGTGCAGAATCGTTCGACGTAGATACTGTAGCGCTTGCCTTGTGAGGGGTTGTTGCGGAAGCGATAGGTGACGACTGTCTTGAGCATGGGGTGTTCCCTCTCTGGATGGATGGTAACAGGGGTAGGCAACAGGGGCAAGAGATGAGCGTGAACAATGACCAGCGGGCCGTTCGCGATCACGGTTTGTAAAGGCCTATTGCTAATCGATCAGTCATCGTCTAACTTAGAACAGTACAGAGGGCAAGACCCATGCTCAAGCTTCTTCCAGTCGCCGCCATTTGCACCGTCATCGCAGGCGGGGCCATTGGCTTCAAGGCTAGTCAACTCATCATCAATGCGAGGGTGCAGCAGGCCGCTTACCTGTGCGAGGCACAGTACGAGTCCGCTTGCTACAACCTCGCCGTGCTAACCAAGGGCCAGTGCTCCGCGCCTGGTGGATGGCCGTACGGATGCAAGCATGACAGCCGAGTGACCGTGAACAAATGACCTGCGGGCCGTTCGCGATCACGGCCCTATTCAACCACTGAGGGAACGACCCATGACCATCACCAGCAAATCCACCAAGGCTGAGATCTGGGAGGCTTACCAGGCCCTGCTCGCCGAGCACCAGGCTCAGACCATCACCCTGCCGGCAGCACGCAACACCGCAGTCATCGTCGCCCGCGAAACCCGCGACCTGGCCCGCGATGTCTACCGCCTGGGATCCCTTGCAGCGCAGTGGATTTCGAGGATTGTAGAGATTTACAACAAGCCCGTACTGCGGGTGCGGTGAGCGTGAACAATTGACCAGCGGGCCGTTCGCGATCACGCCACAACTCGATGGTTCCGCGCCTCCCGAACGGCATGATCGTGAAGCGCCTTAAATCACCGAATCCGGCTAGAACCCAGACCCTGACCCTGATCTGATCGTGAAAGTAACCGACCAGCGGGCCGTTCGCGATCACGCTTTTAAACCCCTGCTTCGCTGTCGCCTCTCACGCTCACCATAAGCTGGGCTTATCCATAAAAAAGCCCCCATAACGGGGGCTTATGTTGCGGAATGTTTCAGCAGTCGTACAAATTGTAATACTGCTGCCAGTAGTCTATTAAGCAATGCAACGAAAGGTCAACAACCATGTGTGAACGTTCGTAACGGTACAGTTGTACTACATCACGGGTTGCGAAGAAACACGAACGAATGTTAAAAAGTGTGTTGCTGATCTTAATGTTGAGTTTTGTAAACATGGGTTGGTCCCTCTAGTACAGGTGTACGCGTACTCCTCTTGAGTACATCCGTACTGTAGCACGGCAGAACCCGGAATCGGTATGGATTACACATTTCGTAACACTTAGGCCATGAGCGCTGCTTATCCGTTCGCCAGAGGTATTAGCATAGCTAATGGTGAGCGTGACAACTTATTAGCGAAGCAGGGGCGTGATTGTGATCAATGGCCAGCGGGCCGTTCGCGATCACGCGGCAATATAAACTATATAATCTAGATCAATGGCAGAAAAGAAGCGCAAGACAATGGACTATTATAAGGCCAATCCTGAGGCCTATAAAAAGAAAATCGAATACGAAGCAAAGCGTAGAAAGACAGACAGAGAAAGAGAAAGGTATAACGAGAGAAGGAGAGCTCGTCGTAGTCGCGGCTTGGAAGGGAAAATGGGCAATAGGGATATGAGTCACACCAAAGATGGGAGGCTCGTACTTGAGCATCGCAGTACAAACAGAGCAAGAAACGGCGAAGGTGGCCGCAATACGCTTAAGTAGCTAGGGAACATGCGAACATTTGCCGACCAGCGGGCCGTTCGCAGGTGCCGTCTAGAGCGCGTCCCATCCCTTGGCCAGGGCGTATTCCCGGTAAGCGTAGCCTGCGGCAAAGACGCGGGGCAGTGGGTCGCCGGTCAGGTAGTTCCGCTGTTCGTCGAGAACCCAGAGCCAGCCATGCTTTATGGCAGACAGGCGGCAGCGCAGTGAGTAGAGCATGGGTCGAGTCCCTCTGTTGGTAGTGTAGAGCCTGATGCTGATCAGTGTCAAGGGCCAGGCGAGGCGCATGGCGTGGAACCTGCGAACAGGTAGATAGGAACATGCGAACATTTGCCGACCAGCGGGCCGTTCGCAGGTGCCGCGGCGCTCAGATCAGAGCGTATCCCACCCTTTGGCGAGGGCATACTCGCGGTAAGCGTAGCCTGCAGCGAAGATGCGGGGCAGTGGGTCGCCGGTCAGATACTCGCGGCGCTCGTTCAGAACCCAGAGCCAGCCATGCTTTACAGCGGAGAGGCGGCAGCGGATCGAATACAGCATGGGTCGTGTCCCTCGTGTGCTCCTCTAGTATAGACGCCCGCCCAAGGAGTGGATAGGCGGGCGCAACTAATCTTAACGCGGCACCTGCGACTACAGTTGCCAGACCAGCGGGCCGTTCGCAGGTACCAAAGGGCAAACCTTAAACCTTAGACATTGAGATTCAATCATTGACCTTAGGTCCTGTCGCGCCAGGCCGTCGACAAGGGGCCGGAGGTCGACCCGGCATAGGTACCCCCACCCCGATTCGTGGAAGTCGTGCCTCAGACTGACCCCCCTACAAATCTATGAAAATTTTCAGTACAGGTCCTTCATCCATTTCCGATCATTGACGGTCAATAAGGGTAAAATTTTCAGCATCAAGGACTTTGCGTAATTATCAGGCGCTTCAGATTCGAGATATCTCAGGGATTGTTTCAGGGCGATATCATGTCTAGATTTTGTTTCCAGGATAATTTCCAGGGCATCTAGGATATTTTTCTGCATGGATTGGAAGTATGATACTAGTGGTGTATGAGGTTATTATAATGACCGTATTAAATACGGCTTATGGATGGGAGGAGGGAGATGATATTTCAGTATTAGTTGCTAGTGGGTTGACGATTGGTGCGTATCAGATCGAAACGATACGCGTTACGATGAATGAGCTAGGTGCGATGTCAGTTGATATTGTCTCGCAGATCAGGGGGTTATTGGGTGAGTACCAGGATGCACAGGATCGATTAGTACAATTGAATAATAATGCTGATGGTAAGGTATTAATTAAGGCTGATGTATTAGAGTGGAGTGAAGCAAAGGGTGTGCAATATAGCCCTGAGCGGGAGGTAGCACGTATTCGGGGGTTATTATATCAGTATATGGCGAGTTGTCCGTTGTTTAGTAATTTAACGAGTGAGCAAATGACGATGTTATACCGGTCGTAACATGCCTAAGTGGTTATCGCGATCGATTATTGGGATGTCAATTGCGATTGCGGTTGTAACGACAGCGCAATGGGCCAGTTGTCGATTTTATGTATTACCTAGTGTATGGCCATGGTATGCACGTTACAGCGGCACACAGGCACCGCAGAAGATCAGTTTAGCACCGATGGGATGTGAGGATGCTGATGGGCGGACAATTACTGTTATGATGACAATATTGACGACGTTAATTTCGTTATCACGTAATGCGGATTGAGACCTGGGGGTATGGGCAACGACATGGCTCATGGAGATGGGGGGTATTTGCATTTGGCGATGCGATCGACTATTGGTGGGGTGTACTATCTAGTGAGCATGTAACTCCGAAGTACCAAGAGTGCATACGAGAAATCTTTTGGGATGCGTTAAATGGCTATCCGATGGACTGTTATGTAGCTGATGATACTGAGGATGGTGTTGAAATCTGAAAATATTGTTTACGAGGTAATAAAAGGGTAATATCTGTGGGATTATAAGGTAATCATTGAATTAACGGGGTGGATTGCCATGAGTGGACATCCGGAGAATTCCCCAGAGATTAACGAGGTAATTGATTTCGTTGAAAAGCAACGGACATGTTTTGTTTGGTGTGAAGGATGTCAAATGGAACGTGTCATGAATGCGGTTTATTTACCGTATATTCCGGATGCAACGATTCGCGACTGTCGTTTTTGTCGTGATGTCAAGGTCATTGACTTTGGTGGCTGATCGGAATTCTATTAAGGGACCCATGTTTTTGGGGTGAATGGCATCACCGTTGCTACCGTATGCGAATTCGCGGTTGCTGATTGAATCGCAAGGTGGCATCACGAAGATTGATGGGCGGATCCAATGTACTGAGTGCCAAAAGTACTTGGTGAAGCTGTTTCTGAAGCGGATGCAAGGCGTTACAACGGACAGCGGCGCGAAGCAGACCCCAACACCGGCCAAAGAGGGCAAAGAATTCCCCGGAGGTGCTGGCGAGGCGTATACGTACCGTGGATTTGCGTTGTTATATGCGGAGGTGCCTGACACTTATAACCTGACGACGGGCACAGACAGCGGCCTTCGGTTCCGCCAGGTTACTGGGCAACCCAGTTGGATGCTGCCAGGGCGTACAGGCAGCTTAAAGTTCGGCTCTGATCCATTGTTGTATGTGACAATTGGGCGTTCCAGTGGATTATTTGGCGGCAATGGCATTGATGATGTGATTTACAGTGAGATTGGCGGCGTTATGGTTGCCCTGGTTGGCGGGGAGTTACAGAACTAGCATGGATTTAACTGAAATCAATAGATATATATCAAAACTGAGAGCATTTAACGGCCTAGAAATAGCAGAAGAGCTAAGACTTACTGCTCCTAAACCTCAAATCACCAGAAAGAATCAAGTCAACAAATCAGCAATTGTAGATGCAATCAAAAATGTTCAGCGCGAAACAATCAGGATTACCGTCAATGAATTAAATTTATTGTTAGATGCGGCAATGCGTTCCGCCGCATGGGGAGAAATGGGTGATATTATTGATAGCGGCGAGCTGATGGATTCTGTGCAAATCACAATTGAATCTGATACAATTTCGATTGGATACAATTCACCATACGCAAATCTGGTGCATTATGGAGGCTATATTCAACCATACGGAAATTCAAAGGCAGAAAAAGTATACATACCAGCTCGCCCATGGGTGGAGTCAGTGATACTAGGGAATGGTCCAGTTGACAGCGTTGACATTGAAAAGAACTTTAGACAGGCAAAATCGTGATTGGTATACTAGTCCGCTTAATAGACGAATATGGCCAAGCTGCCGTTTGTTGTACAACCCCGACTGAAGCCAATTCTAGAGCGAATTGGCACGGAGGAGTCCGGCATTATTGAAGTCGAAAGACGAGGATATTTGACAGGTGCCGAAAAGACATTTGTACAACAAATTCAGCAACAAGACGGTGGTACGCTGCAGTTAGTTGCGATTTCGCGCCGCGTCTCTAAAGACAAAAAAATATCCCTAGAAAAATCATACGGGATTATTGTCAGCATTCTAACTGGCGAAGCAACCGGCAAGTTGGCTGCTGAAATTGAATCAGATTATGCCGAGGACATTCAGCGTGCCGTCAATAACATTGCAGCATCACGCACGAAAGAAGACTTAATCCAAGCGGCTTGCTTGCTGATCCATCGAGTAGATGGAGATATCGAGATGTCTGAAGTCGTTGCTTTGCACCCTGATCTGATCACAGCATTGGCCGGGCTGTACAGGGAAGAAGAGGCAAAGTCGATTGAACGCCTAATTCAAGATCAAGGTGAACAAGATAAAGGTTCCGAAGTGATCAATGTTGAGGAAATTGAAAAAAAGCAAGAGACCCAGGAAGTTCAGTAATACCATTTGAAGAGTATTACTGGGCTTTAAAGTACGCTTTTCCCGGAGATCCCGACTTTAATCGGGTGAACTACTGGGAATTGCCGTATGATTATATTGTCATTGCCGTCAGAAATCTGACGAAATTAAGACAACGCGAATTACATGAATATGAAAGGCCTATTTCTTTGATTGCTTCGCAAAATGCAGAGATAAACCGCAATCGAAAGAAGCGGAAGAAGCCTTACACGATGGATGAGTTTTTCTTATATAAGGATAGAGACGACCTCAATCTGCCAGGCGCTAGATATGGTGCTGCGGCCAAGAAGCTTATTGAGATGGGTCAGTTCCCTGTTTGGGCGCTATTTGTTTACAAAGATCTAATCGCCAGGGCTGATGATGCAATTGCGCCGGAGGATTTAGCCCTTATTGCCGAAGATGCGATCATCTTGGCGCCGACATACGAAGATTTCGAGTGTCACGGCATGCTGATCGCCATGGAATCCGCCTCTGATAAGGTCAGGCGATTCTCTACAGTCCACGGCGATTTCGTGGAACTGAGAATGCCCAAACTGGAAGCGAAGGTCAGCGCAATTGAAGATGCCGCAATTAAGCTACTGAGATAGAACAGGACGGAGCTATTCCAAGCTCATCCGCCCATAACGAAATGACTCTGTGGTCACATTCGTTCTCCGAGCAGACGATATGACAATCAGATGATAGCCATTGTCTGATACGCCATTCCCTGTAGACGCTGTAGAAGTCCTGCCTGCGGTACCACTGAATCCAGTCTTCGGAGCCTTTACTATGGTTGCATTCCAGGCAGGCGGGCGTAACGTTACTTGTTCTGTCAGATCCACCCTTAGATTTCGGCCTGACATGATCAATTGTCAGGCTAGAATCATCAATTGGCGGGTTTCCACAGTATGCACATCGATTGTCCCATGCTTCTTTGATTGATTGTCTCCAGATTTTACGTGCTTCTTTGCGTGTTAGGGCTGACATGTTGTACAGGTAATCAGAAGAACATTCATACAGGGGTGTAGACCCCTTGCCTGAAGGCCGAAAAGGCATTTTGATTACTGTATTTTTGTTTTGAAAGCTACACTAGAGTCAGGTTTCAGCCCGGTCATAAGTCTATTGCAGCCGTCGATTTATGGTTCCTTTTATCAGGGTAAGATGACCCAACTTGGCAATCTATAATAGGGTTTCTGTTGGGCGTCGTGGTTCAATCAAAAGCGAGTTCGCCCCTGGTAATTTACAATACTTTAATAGCAGATACGACTTTTATGTCGTATGTTGGCGCATATACATTTAATGATGGCACAACCGAAGATGCAATATCAATAATTACGCCCGGTCAAGCATTGCCTCAACTTTCTAGCATTACTGGACTAGAGGTTGTTATTCATGATGTTGGCGTTATCAGGCGGCGGGATTACGTCACAGACTTATCCGATCCTATTGTAACGTGGAAATTATATTTGATTGCATGGGATGGAGCGACAGGTGCAGATGTTAATACTGCAGCGCTTCATATTGTTCGACGATTCGGCGGCTCTAACATGATTGAAATCTCAAGCACAGGCACCAGTATTGGTGCTTTAACTCAAAGTTTAATCTTGATCCCTAGCGGCGGAGGTATTTTTTAATTTACAGACAATCCGTAGTATACCGTTTGGAACTCTAGGGTAACGGGGTTCACTTTGCCCCGGAATTGTCCCTTCGTCCCGGATGATCTCCGGCTGGACCCATAGCAAACTATAGCGCAGCATTTGGCTACGATGTGTTCATCGTGCCCCTGGAAGTCAACTCTGTTGACACTGCTTTTGCTGGCGTAACTGCTGGCATCGGTTCCTCTGGTGGCTTCATCAACCTTGGCACCGCAAACGCCAATATTATCGCCGCTGATTCGACCGTTTCTTATACCAACGGTATTTTCACCGTTGAGAGCACTGTCTTCGCCATGGACGGCGCCGACAAGATTGCGCGTCTGTATGGCCTGACCAATGCTTCCCTGGAGACCGACACGAACTCCGAGGAAGTGGTGACCTATGACTCGGACACCAAGGGCTTCAACCTGAGCATCCCCACCTCCAAGACCTGGAGCGTGTCCCTGGCCGGCGTGGCTGACTTCAAGGATGCTGGTTACCAGATCCTGCGTCTGACCGAGCAGAACACCGTTGCTGACGCTCTGCGTGTGAAGTTCGTGCGTCGTGGCCCTACCGGTACCGACGAGACTGTGTACGGTTATGGCACCCTGACCGGCTACACCGAGTCGATCGAGGCTGGTTCGATCGTGTCCTGGGAAGCCACCCTGCAAGGCTATGGTCCGTATCGTATCGATCTGGACGCCAACCCCTGAGTCTGATCCAGATTATTGGCCCCCTAAATGGGGGCCTTTTTTATTGGAAACACTGACTTTACTCGGCACTCTAAACGTAGGCTAGCTCGAAGTACTGGAATGGCAAAGGGTGACCTAGTATTTGATCTTAGGGTTGCATCCGATGCCGCCATACGGGATCTGGATACATGGGTCAATCATTACGATAAGCGTACTCTAGATTTATCTAATCGAATCCAAAGGAATTTTGGCGGGCCGGAAATTGTCCAAAAAGTAGTCCTCCAAACAGTCACAGACGAGACTGGGGCAAAGCGTCAAATTCCAATACTGAAAGAATTTGGCAGACTCACCGATCAGATAAATCAACAGTTTGTAAATGCCAACAAGCTCCAAGATGGCAGCGTCTCAAGATTACGGCAACAGGTAAATGAGGCAAAGCAAGCCAGGGATGCTATTGCCAAGATCGGCAAATCTGCCGATGATTTAAAGAATAAGGTCAATTCAGTTAACCCTGCGTGGGATCTTGCTAACCAGAAAGTCAAATCTCTCAGTAGAGAGCTTGAAATTGCTAGCGCCAGCAGCTTCTGGCAAAAGATTAAGGCTGAATTAAATCTTGGGCCTATTGTTGGTGCAGGTAAAGCGCTCAACGAGATTGTTAATACGTTCCAAAGTTTATCAATTGTAGTTGGGCAGTTAACTGCTCCAATTATTGCGCTTTCTAATGCTTTAAATGATATTCAGCAGATTGATTTAACATTTAAGGGCATTGGCGCTGGCCCTGCAGATATCTCCAAGGTATTTGCAGACTCCTCCGCTATTGCGCTGAAATATGGCGTCAATTTAAAAACCGTCAGAGAAGGTTTTACGCAGTTAAGTCCAGTCATCCTAGCCAGTGGTGGCACAATGGATGATGTTAGCGATATCACCAGTGCGCTATCGTCGCGTTTTGCGACATTCGGCCTCAGTGCCGATAAGTCGAAACGGGTGATGAATGGCGTCATCCAAGCTTTCGGTAAAGGGAAGCTGATGGCAGAAGAACTGACTCAGCAAATTTCCGAGGCTGATCCTGCCTTTAAGACTGATTTAGCCAATGCTATTGGCGTGACGGTCTCACAGCTTGGTGAGATGGTCAAGGCTGGTGAGATTACTAGTCAAGTTTTGATGGATGTTATTCCGCTACTTGGGAAATCGTCAACTTACTTTGGTGGGCTGGGTGATTCTGCGACTTCTGCAGTCATGGCTCTGGCTCGTGGCCAGGCAACAATCGAGCAAGTCAAGAACCAGCTTGCCACTCTTAATCAATTAAATCTTGAAGGATTTGCCAGACTGTTTCAGCCATTACTCGGCGCATTTGTTCAAGTTCAAGCTGCTGTAACTGATTTTATCACTAACCTGAGAGGGCTTGAATCTACAAAGTTTGTAATTAATATCATCAACAACTTAGCTACTACTCTGGCAACTGTTGTCACGGCGTTTACTAATGCAGTGATTGCGGTTGCAAAAATTGTAGAGCCGATATTTGCAGCAGCTAATGCTATTGACAAGTTTACTAAAAAGCTATTTGGAGTCGAGGTAGTAGCCGGCGCAATTGCTCTTGCTATTACAGGGGTTCTTGCAAAAAGCCTGTACGGACTTGCTATTACCGCAATTCCCAGAGTCATTACTGCCCTTTCTGGTTTAAATGCGTCATTTGCTATATTAAATGCTCAGTCAATCATTGGCTTTGTCAGAAGTATTGGCACAGCAATAGCTAGTACTGTTACTGCAATTGCAACTTTTGGCAAAAACATTGCGGCTAATTTTGCCGTGGCTGCTAGTTACAAAAAAACCGAGGTAGCGGCGCTTGCTTCTGCTAGAGCAAAGGTTATAGAGGCAAACGCAGGCAATTTGGCCTCTATGGCTGCCGCTAAGAATATTGCTGCTCTCAAAGGGGTTGAGGCTTCTCTTGATGGCGTTGAGGCCGCAAGCAAAGGCGCAGCAGGCGGATTTAAGATAGGTGCCAGTGGAGCAATTGCCCTTGCTGCGGCTATGGTTCCGGTTGCTTATGCATATAATACATACAAAACAATCAGCGATGCTGGCACCCAGGCTGGCGAAGCGTTTGATGAACAACTTAAGGGTATCAGGGCTGAATTTGCTCAGTTCAGTGCTGGAGCGGCTAATGCCTCGGACGATGCGGAAAGATTCGCGAACGAACTAAAAAGATTAAGTGAGCAGCCCAGAAAAAGAGACTTTTTTGATATAGTTGTCGACGTTGTATTCATGACTGACATGAATACAGCGTTGGCAATACTGAAAGCTAAAGCAGAGTTGAATAAGCGCTTCAAGAGTCTACAGAATGATATCGGCGGCACCCGTAAGAGGCTGGATGAATACAATGCAGCCCAAGATCAAGGCGGCAAAAAAGCAGCATATCTTAAAGCAGAAGTAGAAAGCCAAATCAAAGCTCTGGATGCATTGCGTCAGCAAGCAATACAAACCAGAAATGAGCTAGCGAAGAAGGCGGCTTCTAGTGGTAAGACTCTTGATCCAAAGGAAGTTATTGCTCTGAATAAATTCCAAGAAGATATTAAGAAATTCGAAGCAGCAAGAGACAAGCTTATTGCGGACTCCGCCGCAAAAGGCATTGTGGTAGACGCCAAACTCCAGACTTCTGGCGAAGAGCAAGCTATTACTACAATTACCGGCCTGAAAGAGCAATTAAAAACAATTCAGGAAGGAACGACTACTGCGAAAATCGGAGAACAAGGAACGGAAGAGACCCAGAATAAAATTAAGGGCCTGGATGGACTTCTGCAGTTTATTGAAGAAAATCCTGTTATTGTTAAGATCAAGGCTCAGTTTGATATTGACAAAGCGAACATCGCAAGTCAGATTGAATATGCTGGTGCGCTTCTTGATTATACAAAATCAAGAGGAACGCTGGAAGATTCAATCTTTGATGTAGTCAAATCTAGAAACAGCTTTGCTGTAAAAACTGCCGAAGAGGAGCTGAAATCACTGCAAGAGCGCAAAGCGGGCGCTGGTGTAATAAAACAGAAAGAAGCAGAGATAGCGCAGCTAAAAGAAAACGAAAGAAACATCGAAAAGCAAGCTATTCAAAATAAACTTGCAAAGATTGGAGAAGAGCAGACATTACAGAAAACTACCCTAAGCCTGAAGCAGCAAGGCCAGAGAATAGAGGCTGAGGCCTTGATCGACACAGCAAAACGATTAGTTAAGGAGGCTGAAATTGCTGAGCAAATAGCTATTCAAAATTACCTGAAAGCACAAGGAACCAAAGATCCAACAGACGACGAGCCGGCTAGTAAATTAGTCGACTTGGCCGGAGAATATGTGGACTTTGCTGAGAAGGGTGTAACTTCTGCTGTTAACAGATATCAAACCCTGCTTAAGACCCAAGACTTAGAGACCAAGACTTTAGAAAATCAGCAAGCAGCAGAGAGAAATACGTTAAACGCTCAAGCCGCTCAGCTTGGACTTAATTCATACATAAGCGAAGGCGCTACAAATTATAGAAAAATAGTAACAGAAAGCGCTGGTTACATCAGCGCTGGAGGTCAAACGATCCAGCTTACAAGAGAATTTGCTCAGGGTCTAGATACTGCCGCTGGGAATGCTCAGGCACTGGGAGAGCAAGTAGGAAACATCCCTACGGATCAATCCTTTAATGTTGACGTAAGAGCCAATGTTAACCCTCAGTCGGTAGGCACCAGCTTGGCAGAAGGTCAGTCAATCATCAACCAGCCAGGCAATGCGCTTACCGCTCAAATTAAATCATATCTTGAGCCTACTGATTTTTATAATGAAGTCCAACGTGCCAAGCAGGCCATCCAAAGCACAGACGCCATGAAAGTTGTGGCACAATTAGATGTCCAGGGAGCCAACTCTTATGGTAGCGCAATTATCAGCATCCGAGATCAATACACAAAATATAAATTAGCGGTAGAATCTGTGCAAATAGCCACGGACCAAGTGGCAACTGCACAACAGCAATACAACAATGCATTGGCAAGTGGTGATCCCGGATCAATCTTGTCTGCTGCAGGGGCACTCCAAGCTCAAAACGATGCACTTTATTCGGCCAAGGCAGCACTAACCTCAGTAACTATTGAAACCCAGAAAGCTGCAGCAGAGGCAGAGGCACTTGGCCTTACTTTTGGTGGATTATCCCCTGTGGCCGAGACTGCAGCAACGAGCGCAGCACAAATAGGGCAGTCTCTACTTACTGGAAGTGAGCAAGCTACCCAGTTAAATAACAGTCTGTACGGTACTTCGACGGCAGTTGAAAGCATCGGGACCTCTGTTGGCCTGGTAAACCAAGACATAGAAGCAGCCGGTACAAATATCTCTGAATCCTGGACCGGCGCAATAGATTCGGCTTCCGAGAGCGTTCAAGGATTAGTCCAGTCTATAGCTGGAGTGACTACTGAAGTAGGCTACGCAACTGGGTCCATTCAAGGCTTAGAAGAGGCAACCGGTGGCACGGCAGAAGGACTAGGGAGCGCAGTGGAGAATGCTGATGCGTTAAGCATTTCAGCAGAGGGCATCTCTGAGCAATTTAGTGCAGAGGGAGTCGACGCATTTGCCACTGCCCTAGACGGAGCGAGTAGCAGTGCTCAAGGAATCACAGATTCGAATTTCTCTGGAGCGGCAGAAGAAGCCAGCGTTGCAGGTTCTTCGTTCAACAGTAGCTTGCAATCGGCATCTACTGAAGCTGATGCAATTTATTCAACCCTGTCTAACCTTGACGGTCTGAATCCAACAGTTACTGTGAATGTAGTGGGGACTCCCGGACGCTTCGCTGGTGGTCCGGTTGATTCCGGTAGCCTGTATCGCGTTAACGAGTTAGGCAAGGAAGCCTTCCTGTCTGCTAGTGGACGGCTCTCGATGATCAATAAACCCAGAAACGCTCTTTGGAGAGCACCTTCAAGCGGTACCGTTATCCCTGCCCACTTGACTGCTGGTCTTAACATCCCCAGCAACGGTGTCAGGATGGCTTCAGGAGCCTCCAGAAGGGTCTCTGCTGCCGTCTCGAATATGTCCAGCTCTGCTTCTATTGCAAGAGCGGTCACACAGGCTCTGAAGGCTTCTGGCCTGCTTGAGACAAATAACAATGCCGCTGCTAACCAGGCCGGTCAAGCCATGCAGCTTGGAAAGCTAACGCATGCTGTTAACAAGCTAGTGGACAAGGATTGGAACGTTCAGGTAAACGTTAAGAATCCAAATCCCGCCGCTTACGTTAATATGATTAACAGGCTGTCATGAGTATTTCGATTGGCGGGTTTACTTTTAATCGATTAACGGCGCAACCGTTCGGTTACGAGGAAACAGAAACACCTAGGGGTTATACAGCGAAAAAATGGGCTGTAAGCGGACTAGCTACGCCTGCTGAATGGATCACTCTACTCGGAGTATATGACACTTGGCGAGACGCTCGAATAACAGAGCCAGATCCTGTTATTGCAAATAATGTTGGCACAACAGTAAACCTTTCCGGGACTGGGGCTGGCGGAGCTACTTGGAACACCGCTTGCTGGTTTTCCAGCGCCCCTCAAGGCGAACAAGATGGTATTTATATCGCAATATCAGTAGAGCTTGTACACGCAGCTCAAGCTTTAGCCGTTCTAAAAGCAACGGCAACAAGTTCCAGTGCAAGTTCAACTTTAAGCGGTACTGTTTCGATTGGAGGTGTCAGCTTTACTCGCCTAACTGCCCAGACCTCTGGTTATGACGAGACAGATACTCGTCGAGGCTTCACTGCAAAGAAATGGTCTGTTACCGGCCTGTTAACTAGCGCAGAATGGGGGTCTTTATTATCGATATATGACGCCTGGAGAGATGCTAAGATCCTTGAGGATGATCCTCTTGTAACTAATAGCGTTGGGACTACGGTCACAATATCCGGCGCCAACGTAAACGGCACAAGTTGGAGTGCTACGTGTTGGTTCTCAGGAGCCCCCCAGGGGGATCCTGACCAGTCGGGTTCTTACATTTCCGCATCGGTAGAGCTTGTTGACGCTGCACAGGCCTTAGCGGTTCTTGTGGCATCAAATACCGATAACGGAGGAGGAGCGGGGGATGTTCCTCCGGATCTGGGCACAATAACAATCAATGGGGCAGTTTTAACACTTAAAAAGCCACCCGACACGTTTCAGTCTGTACCAACGATGGAATTGACAGCATCTGGCAAATCATATATCAGCGGTCCATTTAAAGCGGTTGAAGTTCAGGACATCGAAGGGGAGACGAATCAGGCTGGCTGGACCGCAATAAGAAATTGGTTTGAAACTACAATAGAAGGAGGAACTCCTAGCGCAGGTGATTGGTTTCCGATAAGCGTTCCAACTGCAAGCGCTGAACGTCGTATTGTATCAGGTGCTCCCCAAACAATTTATATAGTTTCACTGCAGAGGGCTAAAGTAAAATGACTATTGATATTCGTGCAAAGGTTGTTTCCAGCGTTGGAGAACTCATTAGCGGAGAAGTCAGCGATTCTTATTTGCCTGATGCTGGTCTTGTCTTTACTTCTGGGTCTATTGTATTGGCTGGCCTTTACAAATTAGCAGTTGGAGACGTTATTGAACTCGCTTATTTAAAAAAGGGGAAGGCAGTCAGAATCCCTAGGCATTTGCGTGTCTTGAGCAGCTTTGCTGACCCATTAAGAAGACAGACATCGGTTGAACTTGGCTGTACGTTAACGCTTTACCAAGACAGGAAGCCGATGCCTTTGACTGATCCGCTGCCTGAGCCTGAATACTCTTGTGAGGAGTCTTACCGAGTCCCCCCTTATATTAGTGCCAGTTTCATTTTTGCTAATTGCTGCAGGGCCTTGGGTATTGGTTATTCAAGCAATCCTTTGACCAACTCTTTTCTATTAGATGGTCCATTTGATTACAGCTCTGGGTATGTAACAATACTTGGTGATTTATTAAAAAGCGAAGGGTACTTTGGGCACATGAATTCTGCAGGCAGTTTACGAGTTATTAACCTGTATGGTGCTGGCGGCAGTGGTCCAGTCTTGAATAAAAATAAGATAATCGATATCTCTTCCACCAGTTCTAGTGATATTCCAGGCGATGCAGTGACTGTGTCTTATAGCTCCAATCAGCTTACGCCGCCAGAGCCTGAAAAAGAAGACGAAGATCCAGAATTTATTTACAGGAGAAATTGGGAACTGGACGAAACCTATCCAGATCCAGTAATAGTTTATGACGAATGGACAGACGAAAATAACGTTAAATACAGAGATAAGTACGAATATGTGCCATGGAGTTCAAGTAGAACTGTTTACGACAATTGGGACAGAGCACTTTATCGATTCGAGCGTCAAAATCATTTAATTTCACAAACATGGAAGGCGACTTGGTGGACATATGCTAATTCTACTGGTTGGGGCAGTGGATCTGGAGTAGGATGGTGGGAGGAGGACTTGGGAGAGGGTGCGCCTTATGCTTTTTACGGAGCACAAAGGTCTACTCTTGTAACTCAAGAAGAACCTGATAAATGCGCTAAGCCTACCGAAGAAAAACCAGATGATTATTCTCAAGTTTTAATTGAGGAACAATGGGAATCTGGCCCTCTTGCTGATATTGTGCAAGCATGCGGTTTTGCTGAAAAATGGTTCAGGAATATCAAAGCCCTGCCAGTAACTAGAACGACGATATCAAGACAATTCACGTATTACGAGAAAGACCCAGCAACAGGAATAACAAAAACTAGAATTGATAAGTATATCCCTTACGTGCAGACGCCGGAGGGAGCGTATTCAATAGGCAAAAGAGCCGAAGATGTTGGTCAGTACGATAATTTAGCTAACCAATACGACGATTCCGTATTAAGAATTATTGATGACGCGAAGACGATAGTCAAATATGGAGGAGAGACAAAAATCAGAACCGAACGTGAATTCGGATTACAAAGAAGACCATCTCAAACAGAACGAATCAAGCAAACATATTCCAGGCAAACGCCTATCGAACAAAAGTCTGAATTAATATATGCAATAGGTTCAGGTATGGGTTCATCGGCAGTTGAATTTCAAATGCCATACGCTTCAGATGATGTAATATACGGAAGCTATAAGACGGGATACGGTTCATTCTCTTCGGATGCGCCCTTTAAAGCTGAAAGGTATGGAAGATTGCAAAACAGATTACTACTTGGTTCAAACAAGGGAGTTAGCATTCAGATACAAGCAGAAGACATGCCCAGCTACCCATTCTCGCCCATCCATATAGATTTAAATGGTTTTGTTGGTCAATACATGACAAATGCTCAAAGCTGGGCATTTGATTCTCAAGGAATCATAGCTAGTTGCGATGCACTCTTCTGGGGTGGCGTGGGGTCTAAATGAGCACTACTAACGCAAGTGTTATTCTCAGACTTAGAGCGCTGGTATCACGTTCGGCTAGCGATAACTGTGCCCCTCCACAGGAAGAGGTTTGGTTTCCTGTCGCTCCCACTGTTACACAGCTTCCGCCAGCGCCCGCAGAGGTAATAAATCCTACGCCAATTCCAGCTAATTCCGCTGATTTGCCTGAGGACTTTGACGTTGACAATCCTGACTTATGTCTTTTATTTACTTCAATTTTAAGTGAAAGCAACGATCCTGTATACGAAGTAGAACTTGAAGCCACGTCTTTAGTTTTACCTTATAATGAAACTGTCGTCAGAGTAGCGCAGCTTCGGACATACTTTGAGCTATACAGATTCAGATATAGCTTGAAGCCTAGATTACAGAATGTCAACCTAGTAGGAAAAGTTAAATCTACGTCTGCCAGGACTTATAAGTTCAAAAAAGCCTCGCTTGCGCTGTCAGTAAGTGGTCAAGATGTCACAATTCGCTTTGCAAGAGTCGTGACCGCCGCAGAAGGAAGTCTTTCTTTCGCCGGTTTAGCAGCAGCATTTAAGCCAATTAAGATTTTTGGTGACACTGGCTCTCTCGTCACCAGCTTCAGAGATGCCTATGTGGCAGTGCCTGGTACATTTTCTTATGGTTGGGCGAGTGCAACTCAAACTACTGCCGGGGAGCCCTCTCCTATTGGTATTGGATATAGACGAAATATTCATATATCCCTGTATAGCCCAACAATCATGCTAGCCAATGGTGCTCGCGCAGGAGGTAGAATTGTAAGGCTTAGATGGTATGTAGCTGGGGCCGTCAGTCCAAATAATTCCATTCTAGGAATGAATATTCGATTGTTCCATACAACTGCCACTAACACCTCTGGAAATGTAGATCCAATATCGGGGACTACAAGGACAACGGTTTACTCGGATGCGTCAACAGTTGAATTCACAAAAGCCGAGACAACGGGAGTATTGACAATAGAATTTTCTGAGCCGTTTACTTGGAATGGCACAGACTCCCTCGTAGTGGAAAGTTGTACTACGATGAATCAAAATAATTATGCGAGCCAGGGATCCTTGAGGAATATAATAACTGGATCTACTGGTGTGCGCAAATATTCCTGGACAGACAGTTCTGGTTCAAGCTGCGGCAGCACCCCCGGCAGTGTTTTAACAGATCAGATCGCCGTACAAATGGATTTCATTTAAAATCCTTGGAACACTAGCGCATTGTTAGCTCGGCTTTTGAACTACAATGGCTGCCTTTAATAAATTTCACAGTTTTGTGGCGGACCTAGCTCATAAGAAGCACAATCTGTCGAGCGATGTTCTGAAAATATATCTTACGAATACCGCTCCTAATGCGAGCACCCATACTGCGTATGATGGCGTTACTGGAACTACTGGCCCCGCCGAGATCGCTGCTGGTAATGGTTATACATTGACCGGTGCGACTGCTGCTCTTACTTCCAGCGCACAAACTAGCGGAACTTATAAATTAACCTTACAAGATCCACCGACCTGGACGGCGACCGGGGGTACGATTGGCCCTCTGAGATATGCTGTTTTGTATAATTCGACGAGCACTGGTAAAGAATTGATTGGCTGGTGGGACTATGGCGCCTCTGTGACGCTGCAAGTTACGGAAACGGTGGTTGTTGACCTTGATCAAACCAATGGTGTTCTGACGATTGCTTGATTATGGCGTTAACAATTTCTTTTAGCCCCAAAGAGCTTGAGCGTGTTGCTTTGTCCGCATACGCAGGAAAACGCCTTCGCGTATTTCTGGCTACGCTTGGAACCGAAAGCTACACCAGTTCTACCCCTACTGCAACCTGGCAAACATTAGCCATTACAGGTAATGGCTATGCTGACTACAAAGAGATTATTGACATTGGCGCATACGACACGACTGACACTCGCTATGAGTTAGGTGGCATTGATACAACTGGCGGATTTATTGACGCGGAATTCTCTTCAACTCCGGCAGGTGTAGGATTCACTTATAATACGGTGGTGGTAGCCGTCCAACAGCAAAGCTCTTCAAATACCATTACTTATACGCAGATTGCTTCTGATGTTGCTACTATTACGACAGCAACCGCTCACGGATTGACCGCTGGGAATGAGGTAGTTATCTCTGGCGCCACCAACACCCTGTATAATGGCGTCTATACTGTTGCCACCACGCCTACTACTACAAGTTTTACTTTTGCAAAAGTTAACACTGACGTTGCCTCGGCTGTCAGCGTTGGCACAGTCAAGACTTATGCTGATACTACCTATCCGCATTCTGTCTTAACAGAATCTCCTACGATAACGATTGCGCCTGGACAGGTTATCACCTATAGAATTCAGTTAATCGTAGATGACTAAGCTTTTTTATGACAACAAAAATAACCGTCAATATTGAAGGGACCGACAAGTTACTAGATACCGCGAAGTCGCTGCAGGCCGAGACTAGAGCTGAATACGTAGAAAAAAAGAAAGATAAAAAAGTAGCAGAAGAGGCTGCTGAAGAATTAAAGCTGCAAGAAACGGCAACAAAAGAAGACAATCAGAAAGGAGCTATCAGAGATTCGGAAGAGGACAAAAAAAGACCTGTCGGACCAAAACCAAGAGGATGTGGCCATTGGATATACAAGGATTATACCTTTTCCGTTGGTACTTCTCAGTGGAGTCAATACGATAGAGGTACGTATGACGGCCCTGATGTCTTTCAGGTAAGTGTCGGAAGCGGAAACGGAAAGCAATGGGCTACTCATTATTTTTACGGGCCTTCTGGAAAGCCTACATTTGATGCTGCAGTAACGGGCAGCATGGATTTTGTTGGTTACTTAAGCTATGTTCAGTATTACGAGCCAGGATCTGGGTTTGGAACAGTTTATACTTTACCCGAGGGAGCTATTGAAACACCTTATGATCCGATGGTTTATTTACAAAGTACTTCTTCAAATTGGGGGCTATATTTTCCGGACGAGCTGAATTCTGGAGAAGCTAAATACAGAAAAATAGTTACTGTAATCAAGAAACTGAAACCTGTCAACTCGACAGAACTAGCTGCTTGTAACCAGCATCATTTTTGTTTCCCTGTAAACAACAAGAAAACAGTAATCATCGTACCAAGTTGGGTTCATTGGAGTAGAGGAAGCGCTGGAGAGATATATAGCGGAGGCAATGGAGGCGAATACGTATTACATCCGCAGAATATTTCGCAGCCAAGTATAAAATATACTGTTTACTACAAGAACGCCGGCGGTGCAGCGACTGGCTGGACGCCTATAAACGGCTTTTATTGGCTTATGGATCCTGCTGATGATACGAAAATATTGACATTGAGTCAATTAGGGCAATTATTTCCACTTGATACTAGCATCGAACATAGCTACGCAGGTGTTTACGAGATGACTGGTTTTGTGGTTAGCGATCGAAAAGTAAAAAAGCTTAACAGTATTCCCTCTGAAGTGGAGGAGAAGATAAGAGCCAGATGCCCTGAGCCCTTCTGGGATGATTCAAATATTTACTGGGCTGCTTATAACATAAGGGATACGAACGACCAAATGCCTGGATACCCAGCCGAAATTGATGCGATATATAATAACTACAGTTGGATGATGAATCCAGACGCTCACTGCATGGGTATAGCGAGGAATTTGTTTTACCCATGGGAATACGATGGGTATAGCCTCCCGTATGACTACTGGAACAGGGATGAGCTTCCTGCTGCTTTTGAATCTCCGGGAACCCTGGGTGTTTCTCCTGGTATTTACGATTCTTATGATGCAGATTTACAGGATCATAATTTCTATAATCATTTTGGCACAGGTTCATGGTATGACTCGTGGGGGTTTACTTACTCTCAGCGCACTACCTGGACATCTAACTACGGCGAAGTGAGAATACATACTCAGGATGTCTCAAAAAATGCTTGGAATTGGTTCTACAATATTAGATCTGCTACTTCCATTCAAGACAATAGTGGATATAGTAGATGGAATATAACCAAAAACGACATAGCCTGGATCTATCTCAACTCCGCAGAAAGGGAGGCTTTCTTGGATAATTACAAAGTTTACGATACAGATCCTCAGAGTATTCTAGATTATGCACTTTCTGCGCCAGACAATCCAGAATTTAACTATATGTATTATGAAAAAAACGATGAACAGAATAGACTCAAAAACGGAGTAAAATGGGTGTCAGAAGGCGGTTCTGGCTCGTGGGTAGATTCAGACGCTGTTGAGTTTGATTACGATAGCGATCCGTTTTATGAGCCTCCTTATATGGATCTGGCTGACGCTGGCTGGAAAAAATATAAATTAAAACAGAAGCTAAGTCGGGAAAGATTGTGGCCACCAAGCATTAGCGCTGGTATAGATGATCCGATTCCAGCAAATGCTGGTCTAGGGGCAAAAGAAAATCACCCACTGGCCAAGGGAGACAGCAGAACGATGACTCTATTAATAAATACAGCATGGGATAATGATTATTCTCAGATCCTATTGGGAATGGGCTTTACGCCTGAAGATTTAGCGCTATAAAATGAACCTAGATTTATACGAAAAGATAAAATTTGTTCAGTTAGTCAACAGGCTTAAAGCCAAAAAAGAAACTGCCCGCAAAAAGGCTATTGACAAAGCCAGAAATATTATCAAGAAACGATAGGCATACTAACACGCAATTTAGGCGTGACGCCTGCTCCAAATGCCCGAAGACAATCAGCAAGCACTTGAGACGGGTGCATCTACTGGTACCGAGAATACTGCATCCATCGAAGAAGACGGTAAGCGTTACACAGAAGAAGAAGTCACCAATTTGCTGAAGGCCTTAAAGGCCGAACGCGAATCCCGTAAGATTTACGAGAAAGAGGTAAAAGAAAAAGCTGCACAACTGGAGAAGTTTGCAGAAATCAATCCTGCCGAATACCGCAAACTGCAAGAGGAAGCTGCTATCGCAGCGCGAGAGAAAGCTGCGGCAGATGAACGTACTTCTTTGCTTGAAGAGAAGTACGGCGCCCAGGCAGCAGAAGCAGTGAAAAAGGCTGATTCTGCTCAGCGCGAACTTCTGGAATTCCGCAAGCGGTATGCACTTGAAAAGGTGTTCTTCTCTGCTGGTGGCAGAACCGACTCTGCTGATGGCGTATCATTCTTTGATATGCTGTTCAACCAGATTGGAACTACATTCCGCTTGGAGGCGGACGGCAATGTAACCGTGGTTGACGCTAGCGGCGACCCTGTTCTTGACAGCGATTCTGGTAAGCGAATCAACCCTGAAGATTACTTGTCTACACTGAAGACTCACCCCATTTATGGTACATTCTTCAAGGGTAATAAGGGCTCTGGAGCAGGTATTGGTTATGGCGGTACCGATGCCAATGGCATGACTACTGAAGACTTGAGCAATCTTAGTCGAGACGAAATGTTCTTGCGAGCATTCGGTTGAGTTTATCAAGCCGGCTTCGGCCGGTTTTTTAATATCAATTTCGCAAGATTGGTATTCTAAGGTGAAGTACCCAGCCCTGACCTGGTTGTGATGACCTAGCGGGGAGGGTCTAGCGCTAAATGAGTGCGATGCTCAGTAGGCGATTTACCTTTCCTCATGTTCATCATTTTCTAGGAGAGAAATGGCTCTTACTCTTGCAGAGGCTAAAAAGCACGCCTCTAATCCTCAAGAACTGGCAATTGTGACCGAGCTTGCAGCCGGTCCTCTGCTGCAAAACCTGCCCTTCCGTGAAGTTCAAGGCAACGGCCTGTTCTGGAAGCGTGAGGAGTCCCTCGGCGACGTGGGCTTCCGTGCCTTCAACGATGGCTACACCGAGAGCTATGCAACCGTCAAGCAGCACAGCGAAGCGCTGAAGCTGTTCGGTGGTGACATCAAGGTGGACCGCGCCATCGTTGACCTGGAAGGTCCCGAGGCTCGCGCCTACCAGATCCAAGCCAAGACCCGCGCAATGCGTCTGGCTTTCGAGGCTCTGTTCATCAACGGCGACTCCAACAGCACTGGTGCTGAATTCGATGGTCTGGCTACCCGCCTGCCCGCCGCTGACTATGCCACCAACTCCCAGGTGATCCGCAACGCTTCCAGCGCTGCCGCCCTGGATCTGAACAAGCTGGACGAGGCCATCGATGCTGTGGACGCCCAAGGCGGCACCAAGTACATCGTGTGCTCCCGCTCCGCTCGTCGCGCTCTGACCAAGGCCGCTCGCAACAGCAGCCAGATTGACATCGTGCGTAGCGAGTTCGGCTACCAGCAGACCGTGTACGGCGGCCTGCCTGTGCTGGAGATTGATCGTGACCACCAGAACGTGGCAATTCTGGATAGCACCCCCACCGATCAGTCCCTGTACGTGGTGGCTTTCGGTAACGATCTGCTGACCGGCCTGCAAAACGGTGGCCCTCAGGTGCGTGACCTGGGTGAAGCAACCGATGCTCCTGTGTTGGTGACCCGCGTTGAGTGGTATTGCGGTCTGGCTCTGATCAACGGCCGTGCCGCTGCTCGCCTGACCAACGTGAACGCTACTGCCTGAGCTTAACTAGCTAAGATAAAGGGGTCCCGAAAGGGACCCTTTTTTCATATGGAAAACTAGTCAGACTAAGGATTGTCTGTGATTTTTTCGTCGTCCGATATTGAACAGTTAATCGGCGGCGATCCGATTATTCGCGCATTATGCAGCGTTGAGATCGTTGACAGTAAACCTGCCTTAAGAGCGGGTGATGGCGTTGTCATTTATATTAAAAGATATCCAGACCTGTCTGAGTTCGAGGCAAAGTGGGATATCTGGATTATTGATTATGACAATGAGCCTGTTGATGTTGTTGTCAGGCAACTGCGGACTTTGTTGCCTCAGTTCACGGTAATCGAAGAAGGCGCAATCATAAAAGCCAGCACAACTGAACTCAGGTCCGACAAGACCGAATCTGAGATTGAAGAAGAAGATGATGACGACGAAGATGATGATCCATACGAAGAGCGATTCCAGGATCTGCTGCAATCAATCGAAGACCGGATGTTGCTGGTCGGCCCTGGCCGCCCTGGCAAGGATGGCAAGGATGGAGTAGATGGAAAAGATGGCAGAGACGGCAAGGACGGCGAAGACCTGCTTGCTAGCGACGCTGAGCTAAATGATTTACAGGATGTTTTTGTTTCTGACGCTAATCGCGGTCAGTTCCTGATGTTTGATGGGGCGGGCTGGATTCCCAGGTTCGTCCCTCAAGTTTTCTCTGGTGGTGGAGCAGGGTCGACAGAAGGTGGCGGTAGTGGGGGCGGTGATGGCACGATGCCAGAACCACCCTCTGATGGAAGATTCTATCTGCGTCAGGTTACAGGCGGAGCCGGTCAGTGGGTTGACCTGCTGACGGCATTGAATTCGCTGACGCTCGATGCCGGCGATTTCGACGGTAGATCGTTTGATGCATCGCGTGGACAATTAAGTGTTACTGGCTTTGCTTCATTCCTGAAGATAATCAAAACTTTCTACACGAATTCCGGTACGTTTGTTTCAACTGGCGGGGCGGCTTCTTTCCTGTTCAACAAAGTTATTGATCTAGCGACTGGGGCTATTGCTATTGAATCTGCTGATACCAACATTTCAATAGGCCGAAAGCTTATTGCTAGCTCTGGCTCTTTTGGTGTCACAGGGCTATCCAGTGATGATGTAATTGGTTACAGAATCATAGGCAATGTCACGTCACTGAGCTTGAATGGTGTTGCTGCTGAGATCAAGTACAATGAACCGACCAATGAGTTCTTCTCTAGTTGGTCTGCTCAGAACTACGGCTACGAGACAGAAATCTATCCTGATGGCTGGGCTGAGTAGGTACCCTAGTTGGAATAGCTAAGGCGAATGGCAGCTCCGAATTTGTTGTCGCCAACTACTGTAACGGGCAAGACAGCAATTGCTGCATTGACAACTTCTTTGGTTGCGATTATTGATAATCCTTCTGCCAGCGGCAAGGTAATCAAAGTCAATACAATCAGAGCAGCCAATATTACGGGTTCTGCTGTTACGATTAGCGTCTGCCATCACAGGAGTCAGCATAACTACCTCCTTAAGGATGGAGCACTTGAAGCAGCTAAGACATTGATCGTTACCGATAAGAATGAATATATCTACCTAGAGGAAGGTGACCAGTTGATGGCTTCATCCTCTACTGGCTCCAGTGTTCACTTAACTATTAACTACGAGGAGATCATCTGATGACCTGGTCTGTTACCCACACCATTCCTTATAATAGCAACGCCGATAACCATTCGGCAATGGTATATTTATTTGACACCGTACTAGCAGGGAAAACTGGCTGGACTATCTCTGCCCATCCAGGCGGTCAGTCTTACAGACGACGCGCTAAATTTACCACTAACAATAGAGTAACAAATAGTAATTATACAATGTATTCATGGGTTGATTGGCAAAGTACTACGCCAACGAGCATTGTCTGGTATGAAGATTCCGTTTTTACAACCACCCCAGGAGATACTGCTACCAATACGACCACTAGTTTCGATCCTCAATTTTCCTGGCAAACACAAGGCGAAAGCTGGAAATTTTGTTCTAGTGACGTAAACCCTCAATCTGTTCTAGTGCTGAAAGGCGGGAAAATTGCTTTCTATTGGCCTGGAATTACTACTGGTGTTTTCTGGCCTGACACCACATGGACTGCGGGGAGCCAGAACAAGGGGACCTGGGTGTCGCCTGCCATTGGATGGTACTACAATAGCCTAATGGTCGCCAATGCGCCTGTTGGAACAAGCACTAACGGCACTGAGTACCCAATGTCGCCTGATGCAGGATGGGCGCCAGATGCTACGGCTAATGGATTTAGGCTTGGTGGTAACTATATCTCCACAAATTTCAACTGGCTTTATACGCGCCAAGGTAACTGGCCATTCCCTGACTCTTCAAGCCATGTAGCTTTCAGCAATGGCGGCCATACCGATGCTGGTGTTTGGCTACCAAGCTCTATCGCTAACGCGAATGATTCCAGGCAGCCCTTTAACTATAATACTAACGGAATGACGATGCAGATTGGTTCAAATTATTGGTACAATTCGTATACTGATCTTGGTAGGCAATCTGTTATCTTTAACTTTGGGACAACTGATCCCTTAGCTTAATGGCCACAACCGTAACTGTTGATGGAATCTTTGAATCGATTCCATGTGATGTTCAAGTTATTGGCAATGTAACGCCCAAAATTTTGGGCGTTACCTCTTTTGAATCGATATCTAGCGACCCTCAATTTACTACTGGGATTCCCAGGGTGTTTCATGAGCGCACTTTCGATGGTAATGTCAGCCATCAATCCCCCGTCGTCACAAGTACAATCAAGCCTGATTGGCGTCATCCAGAGCGCAAGATAGGTTAGAGAAATAGCCGTTAATCGGAAATCTAATCCAGCACTATATCCTGCTGGATATCAATCAATATGCCTACCCCCAGTCCGCGCATAAAATTCAAAGTTGCGCGTGGGGATTACGCTAATCTTTTTTCCAGTCTTGCTGACTTTGAAGAAGGCGAGCTTTGCTATGCCAGAGACCAAGATATTTTATACGTAAAAGAGAACGGTGCGTTAGTACCGTTGACATTAACACTGGGCTCTGCCCTGGCTGATTATATCAGAGAGATAACTGGCATCAGTCAAAGCGGTGAGCCTATGGGCCACGCTGATAAAACGCAAAGCGAAATTGAGTTTGATGTACCGTCTCGGACTTTTTCGATATCACCAGTTAGCACAAGCTTTACGGTCTGGTGCGCAGGTATTGAATTTGTGTTCACCGAGACGGAGTCGATTCAATTACCTGATGTAACTGGATTATACTACATATTCTTTGACCAAAATGGGCAACTTGGTTATCAGCTAGATTTTTTTGACTGGGATAGCCAGGCTCCGACTGCTTACGTTTACTGGAACGCGAGTACACAGGAGGCTGTTTACTTCGGTGAAGAACGGCATGGCATCACCCTAGACTGGCAGACGCATGAATATCTGCACCGCACCAGGGGATCAGCCCTTGCGAATGGATTCGACATCAGTGACTATAACACTGGAGGCAATGGTGATCTAGATAGCCATGCTCAATTCAGTCTGGCTGGAGGTACATTTTTTGACGAAGATCTGCAGGTTGATGTCGTTCACTCTGAAACCCCTGCCGCAAATACGTGGCAGCAACACATAACTGGTCCCTGCAGGGCTCCTGTTCTGTATCGTTCTAATTCGAGTTATAGAGTCGATTCTGCAACCGATTATCCATTTAAGCTTGGCACAACTTACCCGGTCTATAATTCAGTCACTGGCAGTACTTGGTCGCTTGTAGAAGCTGGTGCCAATAAGTACATTGTTAGCTTTATCATAGCAACAAACAATTTAAACTATCCTGTCCTGGCTGTGATGGGACAGGCCCAATATAACAATATTTCTGATGCCCAAGCCGTTTCTTTCGCAACACTGAATCTGACGGGATTCCCGTCTCGTGAATTCAGGCCTCTTTATAGATTGATTTTTCAGGTTGGCGCTTACGCAAATGCGCCAAATGCACGCTTAAGGGATGTTCAAGATATTAGATATGCAACACTTGGCAGCCAGACTCCTGTTGATTTAACTTCAGAACAAATCCAGGACTATGCGGCTCAGTTATTTACTAATGGAATCCATTCTGGCATTGGATTCGCCTATGATGACATTGAAAATCGCATAGATGCTTCTGCTGATGTTCTGTCTGTTAACGGGCAAATCGGCGCAGTGTCTTTGGATATGATTGATGCTGCTGATGCAGCTTTGTCTTATGCCGATACGTCGCTAAGTAGTTGGACCGCGACTGGCACCATTAATCCTCCTGCGTTTGCTCAAGTTTCACAAAATGGGAATACGCTGTATTTTGATACGCATCCATTCAACCATGCGAGCATTCTTGATGCGGGCGATCTTGTTTTGTTAAATGCGGATCTGTTTACGGTAGCTAGCGCGAATTATAATGACGGGGATTCATTCTGGACGCTCGTACTAACAGGGGGTACGGTTCCAACTTATACTAACGGACAAACTGTTCAGTTATTCCAAAGAACAGACAATGCTCTTGTTGACAAAGATGTTTGGACTTATAACTCAACCCGGCAAAAGTGGGAGCCAAAGCAGTCATTGCAGCCTGCTGATATTCCTGAACTGGTTGAGCCTTTGTTTACTCATGGCAATCATACGGGTATTACATTTGCATGGGACGAAGTCGATAATCATTTCGAAGCAACTGTAACACAAACCGGCTCTAGTGTAGCCAGGGGATCCGTTAGTGTCAGCTACATTATAAATGCTGGAGCTACGGGAACATTTGATATCACTCTTCCCAAGAGTTGCCTGATTAATAAGATCACAATTGACAAGGCCGCTTGGCTTAGGCTGTATAACTCAAACGCTGCTAGATCTGATGATACCTTCCGAGAAAGAACAACGGACCCAACTGGAGCTTCTGGGGTAATATTTGAAGTTATAAGCACAACGTCTCAGACGTTTAGTTTGTCGCCAATTCCTAGCGCAATAAATAACCAATCGACCGTCAGTAATACGTATCCAGTGCGAGTGACGAACGATGCTGCAACAGCTAATATCAGCATTACAATCGACTACTTGGAGCTGGAACCCTAGAAGTAGACGGGCTTTTGCTCGGTATCCTGAGTAGAGGGATTTTAGCTGTGCAGCCTGCCGTCCTTGATATTGTAATCAACCAGCGGGCCACATTTCGGCAGCATTTCAACATGCCGATCAACATGACCGGCTATACAGTTGTAGCGCAAGTCTGGAGTGAAAAGCGCAGAAGCAAGATAATTGAATTCGACGTTGAGTGGACAAATCAGGCGAATGGTGAGTTCGATTTAGTTGCATCTTACACTCAAACGGAAAAGTTTACAAAAGATGGCGAATGGGACTTAATGCTTATCTATCCTAATAACGAGCGCCATTACTGGATAGAAGGCAAGGCTATTCTTGATCCCGGCTACACGGATCCGGATGACTAGAGATGCCAGATGTCGCAACCATCCAGACCAGTATTGATCAGGTTACGGCGACAGTTACTGGAGTCAATCAGGTACAGACAGTTGAGGTATCCGTAAGCGGATCTCCTGTAACGACCGAAGAGACTATAGTAACGGTTACCGAAGTTGATCAGATACATGTCGTTGAAGTATCCGTAAATCCATCTTCTGTAATTACCGAACAAGCTGCGGCAACAATTACAGAAGTTGAACAAGTAAAGATAGTTGAAGTATCGACAGGCGGATCTCCTTTAATTATTCAAACCGGTATAGTTGGACCTCAAGGACCGCCCGGCGTAAACGGCTCCGGGGCCAATAATCTGTCGGATCTTTACGATGTTAACATAACGAATAAAGTAAATAAAAGTGTTCTTGTCTACGATCAGGTGACGGATAAGTTTGTAGCAAATGACGCGAATACAATCAGCACTATTACAGATGGTGGTAATTTTTAGTCTGGAAAACTAATCTAGTCTTATATCCTTAGTCAGACGCAATGGCTAACACCCTCAGAATCAAGCGTCGCACGAGTGGTGCTAGCGGTGCACCTGACACCCTCGTCCACGCAGAATTAGCCCTTAATGAAGTCGACGAGGTTCTTTACTATGGAAAAGGAGCCGGTGTTGGCGGCAACGCTTCTAGCATTCTGGCTATTGCTGGCCCTGGTGCGTACTTAACTTTAAGCACCACTCAGACGATCTCTGGTAATAAGACTTTCAGCGGCACTGTTGCACTTGGCTCTAATGCAACCGCAACCAGCCCTAGCGTTGGTGACGATTCCACGAAGGTTGCTACCACTGAATGGGTCAAGGACCAGGGATACCTTGTGTCCGCTGGGGCTGTTACCAGCGTCGCCCTGAGCCTGCCTACCAGCATTTTCGATGTCAGTGGCTCACCTGTCACTACGACTGGCACTCTGACGGCGACTCTTGATACTCAGTCTGCCAACCATGTCTGGGCCGGCCCTGTCAGTGGCGCTGCTGCAACTCCGACCTTCCGTGGTCTGGATGCCGCTGATATTCCGACCTTAACTCATTCCAAGATTTCTGATTTTGATACTCAGGTCAGAACGAGCCGTCTTGATCAGATGGCAGCTCCGACTGCCTCTGTTAGTTTTAATGGCCAGAAGATTACCAATCTTGGCACGCCCACCGAGGTTACTGATGCGGCCACAAAAGGCTATGTTGACAACGCTGTCGCAGGCCTTTCCTGGAAAGATTCCGTACACCTGCTAGCAGCAAGCAACGTTGCTCTGACTGGTAGTGACGGCTCTCTGGTAATTGATGGGCACGCTGCTCTTACTTCCAGTGAAGTTGGCTATCGTCTGCTGCTGAAAGGTCAGACCACTGATACTCAGAACGGTATTTATGAGTACACCGTAAGCAGTGGAACCTATACCCTTGTACGTACCACCGACGCGGATACTTATCAGGAACTGATTGGTGCTGCCGTTTACGTGATGGAAGGCACTACCTATGCGAATACTGCATGGGTACAAAGCGATCATTACATCACTAACTTCGCAAGCCAAGAGTGGGTGCAGTTCTCTGGAACTGGCACCTACACCGCTGGTGATGGCCTGGATTTGGTCGGCAACATCTTCTCTGCTGACCTGAAAGCGAATGGTGGCCTTGTTATCGAGTCCGGCGAGATTGCTGTTGATCTGGGCGCCTCTAGCATCACCGGTACACTTGGTGTCGGCGATGGTGGTACTGGTCAGACCTCGTATACCGATGGTCAGCTTCTAATTGGCAACACTGCCGGTGGCTTAACGAAGGCAACGTTGACCGCTGGCAGTAATGTAACCATCACGAACGGAAATGGTGCTATTACCATTGCCTCTAGCGATACAACTTACACTGCTGGTGATGGTCTTGATCTTGCTGGTGGCAGCTTCTCGGTCGACCTGAAGGCCAATGGTGGCCTGGTTATCGAATCGACCGAGCTTGCAATTGATCTGGGCGCCTCTTCAATTACAGGTACGCTGGCTATCGCCGATGGCGGCACGGGTGCAACTGACGCTGGTACGGCTCGCACCAATCTTGGTCTTGCAATCGGCACCAACGTTCAGGCGTACGATGCCGATCTGACTACCCTTAGCGGCATGCAGACTGGAGCAGCGACTGCTCTAGCTGCTCTGACCGCTGCCGAGGTTGGAATCCTTGACGGCGCAACCCTGAGCACCTCTGAGCTGAATCTGCTCGATGGCGTTCTTGCTACTACCGCTGAGCTTAATATCGTTGACGGCAGCACTTCTGCCACCGCAACTACTCTGGCACTAGCAGACCGGATGGTTGTTAACGATAACGGTACGATGGTTCAAGTCGCATTGTCTGATCTGGTGACCTTCCTGGAAGACGGAACGGCCTCTGGATTCGATATCGATGGTGGAACTTTCTGATCCTAAATAGAGTCGCTTGGCCCGCTTCGGCGGGCTTTTTTTATGGCAGACTAACCTGAATTACCTAGCTATATAGTTAGGTGTTTGTCTTGCTAAATAGCAACTTAGGACAAGCCACATGGCTCAGCTTGTAAAGCTAAAAAGGTCGGCGGTATCTGGGAAGGTGCCGTTGACTACAGATCTCCAGCTTGGAGAGTTAGCCGTCAACACATTCGACGGAAAACTTTACACCAAAAAAGACAACGGAACTCAGTCAGTTGTCGAGATCGGGGCTGGCGGAGGATCTGTTGCGGTTGATGCGACAGTCGCGGATGTACTTTCTGTCACCAGTGGTACAATTAGCGCTGATGATCCTGGTGCTGATAGATTGCTTTTCTGGGATGACTCGGCAGGTAAATTGACGCACTTAACCCTGGGACCTGGGCTCAGCATCTCTGGTACTACTATTGTTGCAACTGGCGGTGGTGGCGCTGCTGGCCCTAACCCAATAGCAATGAGCTTGTTGTTCTGATATGGCAGCCCCAAACATCGCAGCAGTTACATCTATCATTGGCAAGACTGCCAGAGCGTCTTTAGCAAACACTTCGAATACGTCAGTTCTCAGCAATGGCGCTTCTAGTGGTCTGGTGTTAAAGGTGAATTCAATCCTCGCGGCGAATGTTAATGGATTATCAGCGGTCGACGTCTCTGTATCTGTGTACAATGGTACTACTGATACATACATCGTAAAAACAGTTAGCGTTCCACCAGATGCTACTCAAGTTGTTTTAACAAAAGAAACTTCTCTTTACCTTGAAGAAGGTATCAGCGTGCGCGCACAAGCTAGTACAGCAAACGGAATCGACATTCTAATTGGCTACGAGGAGATTGGCTGATGACTCTGAATCAAATTGGCGGAATTTTTGATCGCAAAAAGTTTAGCGGCGTTTACAACCTAGAAGATTCTAGTCTTGTAAAGCAAAGCATTGGAAAAGTAGTCAATTATCAATTCGATAAACAAACCCCTAAATGGTGGGGTTCTGCTGCGATTAATCAGGAAGCCTTTTGTTTCAGCTCTGACGGCACAAAAGCTTATCTTCTGTCAACTGATACGGATAGAATTTATCAATACACTGCTTTGGTCCCATTTGATCCAAGCAGTCTTGTTGAAGAATTTACATCTATTCAGTTAAGTGATGTAACCGGAACCCCAACATCTTTTGTCTATAGCCCAGACGGATTAAAGATGTATGTTTGTGACTCTTCTAAGATTTATCAATATACGCTAGGAGTAGCCAATGATTTCTCTACTCTTGCGTATGTAAAAAGCGCCAATCTTCAAGCTGGACGTAGCACAAGACAGATTACGATTGACAGCACTGGCACAAAGCTATTTGCTTCTACGCTGACAGATAACTGGATTGACAGCTATGACTTCGGAACAGCATGGGACGTTGCAACTTTAACCTATAATACCACCAATAGGTTCAGATATATCCCTACTGGATCGAGTAATACTATTCAAGATGTTACGTTCAATCCCAATGGGACAAAAATGTATCTATTGACAACAGAGAATAGATATGCCGTTCAGTATAATCTGAGTAGTGCTTATGATTTGACTACTGCATCTAATTCTGTTGACATTCTTGATGATAATTCTTTACTAGCTGCTGTTGTGTATGGCAACAATGGGCAGTTTGTATATTGCATGAATTCTTTTGGCTCCGTTAACCAGTGGTCTCTTGCAACGGCCTACAGAATATCGCTAGCCACTTTATCTACAACTGCAACTTCGGTTCTTCAGTTTACGGGAGGGCCAGCAAGTGGATTCATAGATCTTAAATTCAGCTCGGACGGAACAAGAGCTTACGCATTGAATACTGATAGGTTTATTTACCAATACACCTTGGGTACTGCGTGGGACATTTCGACTATTTCATATGCTAATAAAAGGCACAACTTAAGCCTTAGTATGTTAACCCTTGTCGGCGTTGGATTCGAACCGCTTCCAACTAGTATTACCTTTAAACCCGATGGTACTGCTATGTTCGTGCTGGGAACCGCAAATGACTTTGTTTACGAATATATATTAGATACAGCATGGGATGTTTCGACAGCCAGATGGGGAACAGAATTATCATCGGTCACTGTAAGCGCTCAAGAAAGCCTCCCTACTGATGTGACATTTAGCTCAGACGGGACACGGATGTATGTACTGGGAGATACGGGCAACGCATTGTATCAATATTCTTTGGCCATACCTTGGGACGTAAAAACTGCCAGTTACGCTTCTAAGATATTGAGCTTAACCCAAGATACCATCCCTGTGTCTTTTTGTTTTAACAACGATGGGACAATTGGCTATATGCTTGGAGACTTAGGTAACTCAGTTTTTCAGTATACGTTTAGTACGGCGTGGGAAATCAATACCGGAAGTTACGCAAATAAATCGTTCTCTGTTGGTTCACAAGAAGTGACGCCTAATGGTCTCGCTTTTGGTGATTCTGGCACAAAAATGTACGTTGTTGGCACGACGGGAGACAGGATATATCAATACAATTTAACTACCGCTTGGGATATAGCAACCGCCAGCTATAGCAACCTTTCTCTGCTTATTAGTGGAGCGGAAACTAGCGCTACCTCTTTGGCGTTCTCTTCTGATGGAACCAAAGCCTTTGTTGCCGGTACAGTCTCTGACACCATAAGACAATACAACCTCTCTACTGCATGGAACATCTCGACCGGCGTCCTTCAAGTAGGATCAATAGGAACATCCCTTGATGGTACGGCAAGTGGAATTAGTTTCAGCTCAGACGGCACCAAGGTTTATTATATTGGCACTACTCAAACTAGGGTTTTTCAAGTATACCTGAGCACGCCATGGTCAATCTCCTCTGCTTCTTTTAATAGGCGCTTGTCTCTAAGTGGAGTAAGTACTACTGTTGAGAAAATAGAATTTGACCCAACTGGCTTATTTCTGTATCTCCTTCAAAGAGGCCCAGTTATCGGCGCTATTTCCAGAGTCACTCTTGGCACCGCTTGGACAGTGCTGTCTGGCTTTTCAAGCTTGATTAGTCGCAATGTAGGGGCTTGGCTTTCTATAACTCCCACGCCTGCCGGTTTTGCCATCACGCCTGATGGTAACAGGCTGCTTTTCGGAACCACCAGGGGATATGCTGCCAGCCTTGAAATGACTACACCATGGAATGTGGGGACTTTAAAGGTAGAGTCGCTATCAATTTCAAGTAACGCAACCGCTATTGGTTTCAATAGCAATGGCACGGTTTTTCATTCAAATGATGGCACTAGCGATTTCTATAGTTCTACATGCACTGTAGCATACGATCTAGAAACGGCTACTTTCAACGGCGCCTCGCAGAACGCAAATGCCTTGCCCGGAAACAATGGGACCTCTTTCTTCTACGATTTTTACATCAACGCAAACAGCGATAAACTGCAAACATTAAGCGCAAGCAATAAATTACTCATACAATACGACAGGATAGGAACAACTGTTTTTGTCGGTTCTTTTTCTGTTTTTGTGCAGAACACATTGATGACAGCAATGTGCTTCAACACTAGCGGTACAAATCTTTATTTGGCTAGCGCAAGTGCTGTTTATCAATACAACCTTACCACTCCGTTTGATTTAAGAACAATTTCTTTTTACGGCTCTTACAATACAACGGCATTCGATAGTGCCATAAAGGCTATTGATGTAACTCCTGACGATAGTCGCGTCTATGTCGCTGGTGACACTACAGACGTTGTTTCGGAGCTAAGGATGACTACTCCTGGCGATATTACAACAATGTACTATATAGATAATTCGCCGCTACTGTCATCACAAGATACTGCGCCTGCCGATGTACAGTTTAGCGATGACGGAACAAAGATGTATGTACTTGGCAGTACAAATGCCAGAATCAATCAGTACGCATGTTCTATTCCGTTTGACGCAAAAACAGCAGTATTCGAAAACAAAATATTCAACCTAGCTTCTCTCGATGGTTCAATACTGAATTTTGCAATTGATCCCACAGGGTTGCATGGTTTTATTCTTACAGGGACGAGCCTAAGAGTAAACCAATTTAAGATTGAAACAGCCTGGGACATTTCTACAGCTTATTTCATTAAATCGGCCGGCTTTGGCGCTCAGATGACAGGAGGCGCCCATCCAGTGTTTGGCGATAATGGGAGTAAACTATACGTTGCGTTTCAAGGATCAACAACGAGCACTGTTTATCAATATGACTTAACTATACCTTATGATATAACAACTCGTGTTTACACAAATAAATCTTTTACGTCTCCAGACACTCAAGTTAGCGGAATTCAACTGAATCCAACCGGGACAAGATTATTCCTGCTTGGTGACGCTGCTAATCGTGTCTACCAATACACATTAGAAACAGCATGGGATATCAGTACTCGCCGCACTTATAAGACTTACAGCGTCGGGACGCAAGAGTCAACTTTAACTAATTTAACGTTCAAGCCAGACGGAACAAGAATGTACATTACTGGCTGGACGAATGATAGGATTTATCAGTATACACTAAGCACTCCTTACGATGTAACTACAGCGACCTACGACAACAAATCTTTTGCTTTGCAAGGACTGCAGACAGGACCATCTGACATTTACTTTAAAGATGATGGGTTAAGAGTATATGTGTGGGATATAGATGCCGATAGAGCTCATGAATATCGCTTGACCACTCCTTGGGATATCTCTACTGCGTATTGGGTCAAAAGAATACAAACAAGCGCAATTAATTTGCTGAATGGCTCGTCAGATGGTTTTACGTTTAAATCTGATGGAACAAAAGTTTACCTCGCTGACCCTGGAGACGATGTCATCTATCAGTATTCGTTGACGACTGCATGGGATATTAATTCAATGGTTTATGACAATAAATCATTTAATGTAGGCGGATACGAAACTGATATAAATGGTGTTGAGTTTAGCAGCGATGGCAAGTATCTCTACATTGTTGGCACTGTAAACGATACTGTTTATCAATTTGAGTGCGATACATACTGGGACGTATCAACGGCAAGATTGCCCTATAAGCTGTTTAGCTTGAGCGCTGCTCTTGGTGCGGTAAACTTCCAGATGTCTGGCGGTACTTTCTCTTCAGATGGGACACGCTTTTACGTGATAAGCCCTAGCGATGATTTCCTTTATCAATATTCGCTTTCGACAGCATGGGATATATCTACAATGACTTATGCAAACAAGTCATTCAATATAATCAACAGAGAAACAGCCGGAACAGCAATAGAGATATCCAGCGATGGAACCAAAGTTTACATACTTGGAGTAACTGGAGATACAGTTATTCAGCTTGACCTGTCTACGGCTTACGATATTTCAACTGCTGTTTATAATGGAAAATTCAAATCTGTAACAGCACAGGATACTGCCCCTCATGGATTCAGAATCTCAAGCGATGGAACAAAAGCCGCTGTGTTGGGTCAGACGAATGATACCATCTATTACTATACATTAAGTACGGCATGGGATATTTCGACGATGACATATACCGGCCAAAGCTCTTCTGTGACTACGCAAGAGTCTATCCCGACCGGCTTTTGCTATCTTCCTGGAGCCAGCGGCTCCGCAGAAGGTTCGGGCTGGTATGTAGTTGGCACTAACTCTGACAGAATTTACAGATATTCTTCAACTGCCGCATTTTCATCTACCGGCTTTACTGCGATAGACACTTCTGGCAATTTTAGCCAAATCAACACTAATGTTAGCGATATAATGATTTCACCTGATGGAAATTGGATTTATCTCCTGGGAACAGTAGCGTTTGGTAATGACACATTGTATCAATTGCCATTACTGACTCCTTATAGTCCATCGACTGCAGTTATAGGCTATTATAACGTATCAACGCAAGAGCTTACTCCAGAAAAAGTCAGATTTAGCGATAACGGATCGAGAATGTACGTTATGGGTTCGTCGGGGGATGATGTCAACAAATACAGCCTACTAACTCCATGGAGCGTATCTAGTGCTGGTCTTGTTGGAACTACTGCCACATTGACCGACGGAACTCCGCAAGGTTTGTTTGTAAATTCTGATGGAAGTCAGCTTTACACTTGCGGAACACTTGACATAATAAGGCGCTGGGCTACTTCTGGAGCTAGTGGCACAACAGTAACGGCCAACGGAACCGCAAGCGTTGCTCCTACTATCAACGACCCGAGGGATATTTTCTTCTCGTCAAACGGGTTGAAAATGTTTGTATTAGATGGTGCGTCCATTTACGAGTATGACGTAGATGAAGCATTCAATATTTACGCTGTAAATACTCAATGGGCAACACTACCAGACACGGCCGTAAGGGGGGCGACTTGGTCTAGTGATGGATTGAAGTGTTTCACGGCAGGAGATACCGGAAATGCTATTTTCTCTCAAAATGCATCCTATGCCTGGAATCTCACTTCTCTTGCTGGAGCTTCAACTTTCATCAATCTTTCAACTACCGAATTTACTCCAAGAGGGCTATTCGCCAAACCGGACGGCTCAAAGATGTACGTAATTGGCGAAGCGTTAGATGGCATAAGAGAATATAGTATGACGAATTACGCTTCTCCGTTGTCTACGACAGATATAAACATTGGATACGAAACACCAAACCCTATAGGATTAACATTTAGCTCTGATGGTTTAAACGCTTATTTTATTTACAGCAATACCATTCATCAGGTTTCACTAGAAACCGCCTGGGATGTCAGCACCGCTTTTACAGCCTCAGCCTCTGTCCCTGACGACACAGTTCCAATCGGAATGTTCATCGGAGACAGCGGCACTAAATTGTTTGTGATGGGCCGAACTAACGATTCAGTGCGGACCTATACATTGACTGCCCCATGGAATATTGGCAAGCCTACATCCCTTAGAAATTTTACCGGAACAAGTACGGCGGAAGGACTTCCGTCTGGATTGGTGTGGAGTTCGGATGGGTCTAAATTTTTTACCGTCGGGCAAGGTTTGGATGAAATCAGGGAATGGAACGTACAAACCCCATGGGATACGTCTTCAGCTTCTTATTCTGGCAAAAGAATAGAATGTATCCGCACGTCTACTCCTACAACTATCCCCGATCCATTTGGTCTTACAATAAGTGATGATGGGACAAAGATTATTACAATGTCAGGTACAACCATGTACTCGCTGGAGCTTTCAACTGCCTATGATTTGAATAGCTTCACTCACGGTGGAATATATGTCGGCGCGCAAGATAGTACTCCCAGGGCTATTTGTTTCAACGGAAGCGGTACTAGAATGTACATGGCTGGCAGCACAAATGATACGTTGATTCAATATAATCTTGTCAGTCCGTGGAGAATTGTATCATGCATTGCTGCCAACATAAGCAGATCGTTACTTAGCGCAGATGGCATAGTTCGAGGAATCGACTGTGATCCAAATGCTACAAAATTTTATGTTACTGGAATCGGTAACAATAGAATTAACGAATTTACCAATAGTTTGTCTAATGGAGACATTGGAACTCTTGCATTTTCAGCGTCAAGTATACCGATTGTGAATTATGAATCATCAGTGCTTGGTCTTGCTTTGGCAGATTCGGGCACGAAATTATGCATTGTTGGATCTAGTTCGGATAGAGTTTTCCAGTTTAGCCTAAGCACTGCATATGATATTAGTTCGTGGGATACCAGAAAGTTTAGCATTGCGGCACAGGAGCCGAATGTCAGGGGTATAGCACTAAGTCCGGATGGCGGCAAGCTTTTTGTTTACGGAACGACTGGCAGTATTTTTCAATATGATATTCCACAACTGAGTAGCGTATCTTTTAGTTCTTACAGCGGTAAATTCCTTTATGCTGGGACGTTGGTTGGAGGATCTAGTACTCCTGCAGATATATCATTTGCCCATAATGGACTTTATTTTTACCTGCTTGATGGGCAAGCAAATGCCAGCGCTTTCGTTCAACGTTATGGATTACTTGGCTTCTGATTGGCAACCTAAGGCAGATCGCGCCGACTCTCTGCGAGGCGGATCATTCACCACGAGGTAACTCAAATGGCTCAACGTTCTACTGGGGTGTTCCCCCGCGAGAAGTTTGATCTCGATGCCGCTTTCGAGGTCACCGCTACTCCCGCTGCTGCTCCTATCCCCCTGACCAGCATCGGCACTATCCGCATCGTCGTGCTTGATGCTGCTGGCATTGATGATGCTGGCACTAACAAGATCACCGTTACCGTTGGCGGTAAGGCCACCGTGTTCAACGCTTCTGACCTGGACAAGAACGGCGTGGGCATCGCTCACATCCGTGGTACCCTGTGTGATGCCAACAACAACATGAGCTACACCCTGGGCGGCACCGGCACCGTTGGCGCCGTCTATCTGGATGTGGTTGATAACGTCGGCTGAGCTAACGGCTATCGGCAAACTATGGGGCGGTAACGCCCCTTTTTTATTATGTACCTTCGTAATCGTCCCGTCTATTACACTAACGGTGTAGATACGATCGCCGTTAACTATTCTGCTCATGCCAGAGATCTTGAGCAGACTGGCTGGACGCGTGTCGAGGTAAAAGAGATCAAGGCAGAATCTAAGCCTGAGCCGAAGCCTGAACCTGTGTCGGAGGCAGTCCCTAGCGATACTGATCTTACATCTCTTACAAAGAGCGAGTTAGTTTCTTACGCCGAAGCTATTGGCGCTGAAGTGAAGCCGGGCTCGACAAAAGCAGATATCATCGCTGCAATTGAGGCCAATGGTTGAGTTTGAATATGTCAAGGGTCCACGTATCTCGGAAGACGGGATAAACTTTGATGCCGATGTAATCGCATACGAGCCAACAATTCAGAGACGTAGCATCACGGATCCTGTCTCTGATGGCTCGCTTGGCGCTCCCGGCTATCAACCGGGACAGAAGAATTTGGACGGCTCAGACCTGTAACACGGTAACCTAGTTAGTTATAAGGAGCTGTCATGGCAATGCCACTTGCTATCGCTAAGCAACTCGGCAAGAAGGCCCCAGCCAAAAAAGGCGGAAAGGCTCCTGCCAAAGGATCCGGTAAACGCTAATGGCCGAGAAGAAGCGCAGCACTGCAGACTTTTACGCCAAGAATCCTGAAGCGTACAAGAAGAAGCTTGCGTATGACAAGAAACGTAATGCCAGACCTGATCGCAAGGATTACCGGGCTGAGCTGGCCAGGGAGCGCCGTGCCAGAGGAATCATGGGCAAGGGCGGCCCTGATGTCAGCCACACCAGCGATGGTAAATTTAAACTGGAAAACCCCAAGACTAACCGTGCCCGTAACGGTCATGGTAACAATGGCCGCCTAGCACCTGGGAAAGGCACTAAAAGATCCAAGAGGTGATGAAGCGATTATAGAATCCTAATCGCTTCATGGGTGCAAGGAATCGGAAGAATGATATTAGGGTTGAATTTTTAGATGGCACCTCAGGAACCTACCCCGTATGGGGGTGACATCTACCATATATTGGGTAACCTCGAAGGAAAGATGGATGCTCTAATTGCTAGAACAGCAGAGTACAGGGCTGACCTGCAAACTGCATTTGAACGCATTTCAAAACTTGAAAATAAACAAGCCTGGATTATGGGTGCTGCAGTAGTTGTAAGTTTAGTCATGCCAACAATCGTTGGTGTTGCGTCTAGAAATTTTGATATTAAAATCGATCCAGTCATAGAGAATCAAAAATAAGGTACACTACATCGCGTTAAAAGCGATTCATGAGTTACGTAACCTGGGGGCAGGTTTCTCGATGGGCGAGTGAAGCAGGCTCAAAATATCCAGAGTTAACTGCTGCTCAGTTTGCGCTAGAAAGCAATTGGGGCTCACAGGTAAGTGGCAAGAATAACCTGTTTGGCCTGAAAGGGAAGGGCTCTAATGTAAAAACAACTGAATTCATTGGGAATAAAGAAGTCGTAGTATATGATCAATTCCTAGACTTCAATACTCCACAAGAATCGGTACAATACTTGGTTGACAGGTGGTACAAGGATTACACCCATGAGAATATGCAATATCATGGGGTTAATAGAGCCGCCAACAGAAACGAAGCCGCAAAAATGCTTGTGTCTGAAGGGTATGCCACCGATCCGTTATACAGTAGCAAATTGATAAGTATCATGGAGAAGAATAGTGTTCCTGTCAGTCAACCACCTGTGAGCACAGATCCAATTCAACTGAAAGACGCGGCCAGATGGTTTGCTGGTCACGATCACCAAAATGAAGCGTGGGACAATTTACAGGCCACGCTGACCCCAGAGCAACTGAAGACCTTTGCTGCTGATTTCAGGGCAGCCAGGAGGCCCACTGAGCAGCCATCGAAGGCTACGTTCCCGTTGCAAGTTCCATATTTCTACCAGAGAGACAGCAAGACCGGGCATGGCGAACGCTCCTGCCAATCTTCTGCAATTGCAATGGTCGTTGAATTCCTGAATCCCGATCTGATCAAGGATGACGACGAATACTTGAACTTGGTATTTAGATTTGGCGATACGATTTCACAGGCAGCACAATCAAAAGCTCTTAATGCTCTAGGACTTAAATATAAGTTCAAGCAGAACGGCACCGAAAGTGAGCTTATCCGAATTCTGGATTTAGGGTATCCCGTACCTGTTGGAATTCTGCACAAAGGCAATATTCAGAATCCTACTGGTGGAGGACATTGGATTACTCTAATTGGTTATGACGAAAAATACTTCTATGTGCATGACCCGTTCGGCGAACTTGATCTCATCAATGGTGGATATCCAAAGACTGGCCCGGTCGATGGTAAAGCCAAGAAATACACTAGAGAGAACCTGCTCAAGCGATGGCTGATCCACAACAAGAATGATGGTTGGTTCTGGGATCTCAGTGAGAATAAGCGGCAATGAGAAGACAAACTTTATTGCCGTTTCTTCCAGGATATATGTTCGACGGAAAGAGGGTCGTGTCTACTGGCGTGGCCCTCCCTCCCACTCAGCACATCCATCCTGAAACAGGTGAAGTAATCTATTATCTGAAGCCAATTTTTGAAATTGGCGGATCCTCGATAGGATTATTTATCCGCCACAAAGGTGTTCTGGATTGGGTGGATGCACTGGGGGAGTGAACTCCCCCGATGCAGGTTCCCCCGAACCAAGCCCATTCTAACGATCCTCTAGGCGAATCCCTTCGTCTTCGTCGTCCTCGTCGTCAGTGATTGCATACGTAAGGCCGGGAATACTTTCGACGATCATTCGCATATAACGATGGATCTCATCTTCTTCCCACTCGCATTCGTTATAGAGGCGAGTACCGAGTTCATTCAGGGCCATTGAGTGGTTCTCACGCCAGAACCCGACATTCAAGGCATCTTCCTTTACTTTTGAGACCATCATCAATATCTCAAGCTCCGTGCTTAGAGACGACTGTTTAACAGCCTCTTCGGCGTGATCTATCCGTTCGTCGTCAATCAGCCAAAGAATAAACTTAAAGATATTAGCGGTTAGCCTCAGGATTAAATCGGCTATCTTAGCTTGCGTGTTAATAAAAAATTCTAGCGTGGCACGCAAGGCGTCGATGAACGTCTCTCCAAAAGATCCAACCAAATTGAACAACTTAGTTCTCATCGTCTGATCCTGGAACTTTTGACAACATCAATGTTTTGCATTGTGTCATCATTTTTCAGACTTGAGGTCTGATAGTCCAATTGTATCAGCGACATCGAAACAAATCCCTGGACGGTTGTGACTTGTTCGTTTGGAGGTTGACCTTCCCAGAAAGCTTGCCTGCCGCGTACCTTAGAGTGCCAAACCTCAAGCTTTCGGTCATTAGGCTCTCCGTCGGCAGTTCGATGCTTTCTGATCAGCCAGACAGCATGAGAGACATGAGAGAGCGCGTCAGTTCCCCTGATCTGATCTAATTCAGGAGGCTTAGGTTGCGCCTTCATGTCCTGTTGCTCGTTCTTGATACCGACTTGGTTCATCTGAGCAAGAACAAACAGGTCGACATCAAGCTCCTTAGCTGCAGTCATCAGCCTGTAGGCCCTCTCTTCAAGCATCGAGGGATTATCTCTAGGTGCTTTCTGGTGTCTGGAGAGCACATGGAAGTGATCCAGCACGACAGCCCTTAGGTTTGGGTTTTTAGCCTTCATGGCTCTCATTGAATTGACGACGGTGTCAACGCATGCTCCCCACGGGGCTTCAATAACCAACTTCCCTTTGCACTGTTCAAGCTCAAAAGCAAGCATCCCTACAAGGTTAGCGAGTCGCTCCTTATCGTTCATGCTTGGACTCTCTAGTTCGCCTACGGTTACATATCCAATGCCGTCATCAGTGGCCTTCCAGTGATAACCGTGATTTGCCAATAGCTTCCGACTAAGACTTGACATTAGGCGAGCTTCTATTGCAGGGAAGTCAAGCTCAGCAGATATAAAACCAACAGTCATTCCTTTCGTGCATAACGAAGCGGCAATTTGGCACCCAATCGCAGTCTTGCCTACTGATGTCCTGGCAGCAATGGTCATCAGTCGACCGCCACATGATTTATGGCTATCTGGAAAAGCAACACCTCCTTCAATGTCAATGTCAAAAGCATCGATGCCAGTAGAGGCGGGCCTGGTAACTTTCGCTAATGCAGAAAGCCTGTCAATCCAGTTCTGTCGCTGAGTGCCGGGGTTGCCGATAATTGCGTCGATCAGACCTACTGATTGACCTTGGTTTCCAATCGTGCCGCGCATCATGCCGACACCTTCCATTGCACGTTGCTGAAGATATTCGAGTGCTTCTTCGAGCTTGGTGTCCGCTTTTATATTCTGTTTTGCGTCATGCAGTGTTTCCAGATATAGAGCACGAACACGGACTTGCTTTAATACGTCAAGCGCTGTATCCCATTCGGAGATCTTCTCCCCGTATCGATCTAATGTATCTGGATCTGCTAGTTCTGTTATGGTCTGATTGAAGTCAATAATGGAAACACTTCTGGAAGAAGGATTCAGATTAGAATAGTTCGCAATCAAAGATTCGCGAGAGATAACCTGCCCCGTGCGTTCACCAATGAACGTCAAGTCGATTTCTTTGGATATAGCTCGAAAGCATTCATCTGACCATAAGGAATGCGGAATTAGTTGTCCATGGCCAATACCAAAGCCTGTACGCAGTTGAGACCAAAGCTCTCTAGCCAAACCGCTTGGAGCAGAAAGCACGCGACTCAAGACAATTGCCTCTTGACTGATTGTCTCCTCGCGTTCCTGGACGCTAGTTGGCTGTAGCTTGTCAACAGTGCGTGCAACTTCCATTGCACGATGAATTACTTCTGTATTGCTTGAGACAATACGGTCGCCTTCGGACTGGAGGAGTCCAAGGTCTACTGCTTTTTGCAGGTAAAAGGGTAGAGCCATGGTGGGTTATAGCTCGTCATCATAACGCCAGAACCGTTCACGCGATGTTTCCGGTTCGGGCACGTCACTCGGCCAGCTAGTTATTTGGTATTTCATCCTAAAGCTTGCCGGGTCCAGGCCTGCCTTCCTTAGATTGTCTTCCACTTCCAGGATTCGTGGCGCAAGCGTATCCAACTTACCTGGGTCATTTCGTGACATGTTAAAGTAGAGATAATGAAGCTCATCGTATGTATCGATCAACTTCCTGAGACTGGACGGTAGAACAACATCATCAAGTCGCTCTTCTTCCGGAACAGCTTTAGTCGTTTCGTAATTCAGCCCTTCGTTGTATAAGTTGTGAACGTTTTGATACTTCTTCGGCATTGGCTGACCGATACCAATAATACTTTGAAGAGTCTTGCTACTGTTCTCCGTAGACCAGAAAGGTGAATGTTCGACACCAGCCTTTAGAACAGAAAAGAAGCGTTCGTAATCATGTACTGGTAGCTTCAAGGATTTTATATGAAGATCAATTGACTTCATTAGCTGATCGCTCATTGTATTGATGCGAGCGTAATTTTTTGGCCTGTAGTTATTCCAAGTTTCTCTCGCTTCTTCTGAGTAATCCTTTTTTTCCTTCTTGGGTGCTTTTCTAGGTTTATAGTTAATTTCGTAAAATTCTGGATCAAGTAACTCGTCAGCCATTTTACGGCTTTCGTAGTCAGCTATTCTTAATCTTTTAAGAATCGGCAGAGGGTCTTTAACAATAATTCTGTCAGAGGTGTTATCGATAAAACCTAGATCCCTTAATTCTGCCATACATCGGATCCTAGTCGCCCTGTGTATACCGATTCGTCTATCTAGTACGCCTTTATCTATGGGTCCGAAAGATGCTTGGTTAGCAAGAATAATCCAAAGCAGTTTGGAATTAGGTTGCAGGTCATCACACAGTAAAAGCTCTAGTGGCGCCTTTGCATAGCGATCGATCGTCCAATCGGTGTCCTTGAAAACAGCGATTTTCGTCATGAGGAGGGGAACCGTTGGGCGAAGCCTAGCAGGACTTTCTCGTGTGACGAATTATTACAGTTCAAATAGTTGCATACCTTAACAAAGTCGCAACATTCAACAAAAGTACGTTGCATGGTTCAGCAAGTCACGTTGCGTGGCTCGTCAAAAAATCTGTTGCATTCTGCGCACAGCAGTGCCATTTGTGTTGCAGTGTGCGACGCATATAAAGAATATATCTACAGGCTTGTTAAGAGGCTGTTGGTTTTCTGTTTTTCTCTCAAAGAAAATCAAACCAAAAAACTCTGTAAGAACCCTGCGGGTGCGCTCCGCGCTGGGCTGGTATGGTGGCGACATGGATGAGACAGCGACCAAGCGAACGGCCGAGCAGATCCAGGCAGCCGAGGAGGGCTGGACAGAGATCGGAGCTGCCTTGGCTGCGACGGTGGTAGAAGGCGGCAAGACGCCGGCTTGGGTCTGGCAACTGATCAAGCCTCTTGGTCTGTACAGGCGTTGGATGGTTACCTACTGGATTAAGAAATATGAAGACCTGCACGCAGAGCGGTTAGCTGAGCTAATGAAGAAGAAAAAATCCCGCAAGAAAGTCCTAGAGCTGGTGCCAGTGCTTGACAGCGAACTGGATTAGTGGTATCTGTTATCCTGAATAGACAGCCCATCTAAGTCATGCCTGCTGAAATCCCCAACCTCGCTGGACTCGCCACTAACGAATTAGTTGAAACTATTGGGGCGGGTAGTTTTAAAGCCAGTTACATCAACTGGTCGCGAACCCTGAATTTGCTTCGCCAGCATGCTCCTGGCTGGAACGTTGAAGCAGTACCTAACCAGGATGGCAGCTTGATTCACCGGGACCCGATTGGCGGTCACCTGATGATTCGGTATCGCCACATTGACGGTACCGTCACTCCTGAAGTACCTCAAGCGATCATGGATCACCGCAACCATGCGGTGCCGTACGAGAAGATCACCGCACGCGATGTGACGGATACGCATCGCCGCGGCGCTTGCTTGGTTGCCGCAATGCAATTTGGCCTGGCGTTTGAACTCTGGGCGAAAATGCCCCTGGAGAGCGGTTACGGCGCATCAGAGGAGGACGACAGCCCTCGCATCACCGAGGCCCCTCGTGCGGTCTCTCAGGCCGCTCCCAGGGCCGTTACGAAGGAGGACTTCCTGGAGGCCGCGTTAGAGAAAGGACTGTGGACGCAGGCAGTAGAGGTGCTACTGCAGAAAGTTGGCAGTAATTTCGAAGGCGGCATTAAAACGCTGGCGACAAAAGACGCTACTTGGGTCCAAGAGCAAAACGCTCCCTTTGCGGAGAAGGCTGACCCAAAGCCGCAAAAGACAACAGCGAAAAAAGCTACAAAGCCGGATCCGAGCGAGTACTGAAAGAGCAAAGCTTCCCGAGACTGATCGACTACCAGTCACTGCCGCAGCAGGATTTCATTGACGTAGCCGCTGGCAGTCTCGCGAAGTACTTTCATGGAGAAATCATTAAAGATTACGAGGGGCCTGTCTAAGGCCCTTTTTCTCTGTTAGATTGATTTTGCTAATCTGCCTAACGATGAGTTCCAATCAAGACAGCCTGACACACTGGATGAACAAGGCTGGAAATAGGCCCGTCTTGGATCCGTCAGAAATCGACATGATGGCAAAGTACATCCAATCGGCCTCTGAAGACTGCCCTAAGCGCAAGAAATACATTAACAAGATCGTTGAGCATAATCTCCGACTTGTCATCAGGTTTGTTCATATATTTATGAAGAGTAAAACTAGTAGCGAGTGGGGATCTGCTGATACACTCGACTACCTGCAAGTCGGAACGCTTGGTCTTCATCGAGCTGCGGAGAAATATGACCCAACAAGGGGCTACATGTTTTCAACCTATGCTACACATTGGATCAGGTCTTTCGTTGGAAGGTACAACTTAAAGACGATTAGTAGTTTTACGATTCCAGAGCACGCACTTAGGAATGCACATTATTTTGAATCGCACGGTTTACCAAAGATAAGAAAAAGTGGGATAATGCCCACTAATGATGAGACCTTTGAGATGGTCAAACTGTTGCGCAGTGCGCAACACCCCTGCTCTTTAGACGCGGTCGTCAGTGGTAACGAGAACCTGACACTGCTTGATAGCCTGGAAAGCCAGTATCCAGAGCCGGAGTCCTTCGTCGAAGGATGCTTCGACAAGGAGACGGAAGAGGCTTTTGTTAGCGCTGGCCTTAGCGCAAAGCAGATCCTGATCCTGAGAGGTCTTTATGTCGACAATGCTAGGGCTATGGACATCCAGAGAGACTTGAGCATTTCCCAAGGTCAGTACTTAAAGCTCAAGAAGCAAGCCTTGGATGCCCTGAAGAATACATTGGAGCCGGTATAATGTATTGTAAACCCTTTTTTAGGGAACGATGGCTACTATTGCAATTGCGGGAACCGTTACCGGAAAAGCCGGTGAATCCCCGGTAACCGTAAAGACCTTTGATAACGGTGATACCGTTGCAACCTTCTCGGTTGCTGATCGGGCTTATGTATATGCAAAGCCGGGCGAGGATCGTCAAGGTCAGTTCTATCGCTGTGAAGTGCGTGGCAAGGCCGCCGAAATCGTGGCTGAGCGCGTAAATCGCGGTGACAAGGTTGGTGTTTCTGGTCAGCTTGTGCAGCGCACCTACAACGAGAAGCTTTATCTCGATGTCAAGAATGCGTCTGTGACCTTCCTTGAGACTCGCGGCCAGGACGCTCCTAAGGACGATATTCCGTTCTGAATTCGCAAATAGCGAACGTCGCGGTCGATGAAAGTCGGCCGCTATTTCTTTTGTGATAATGGAAAACGCCAGGCACGAAGTTCCTAGCAGTGTTGGTGTCTTCGCTGATGAGATGCCATTGCTGACTACTGCGCAAGTCAGGCCATACGTTATTGCAACACTTTTGCACAGAGGGGCGGTCAGGTACTCGGAAGTTCTTGCGAGCCTGACACCTCATTGCAATATGTCTGATTTGAAAACCGGAGGATGGGATCCTTTGGACGGAGAATGGTGCGAAGAGACTCGTCTAGAGAAATTATTGGATGAAGTTCTTGGCGAATTCACTTCCGAGGGATTGGTTCGTTACAATGAAGAGCAAGACCTCTGGGTTCTGACTGCAAAGCATATCTCTACGGTTATTTCTTGGGTAGCTTCTCTTGGCGCAAAAATGCCAAGCCACCTATTGACAGAAATGAGTAGAGAGCAGATTTGCAGAATTCCCGACTACATTGACATTGAAAATGAGAGTACTTAAAGACGGAACTGTCAAGTACAAAAATAGCTCGTATAAAGAATACGAACGGCTTTCAATGCCAGCCTTCCCCTTGCCGAAGTTCAGTAAAGGGTCCAAGGTCCAGGTTTACCTTGGCGCTGGGTGGGGATCTGGCTATGTCGTCGATAGTTCTCAGGACCGTTGTATCGTTAGGCTTTCTATGGGCAATCGGACTATAACAGTGTTCGACGCTCGCTCCGTTCGCACCGCTAAAGAATGAACACTCAAAAGCAAATCGAGTCAACTTGCGACTCAATTAAGAATATGCTTCTTGATAAGAACAGGAAGTATGGCGATTCGGCACTGAATCCAGTTAGGGTTTTTAGCAAGGCTAATCCTGTTGAGCAAATCTTAGTCAGGATTGACGATAAACTTTCCCGTATTTCGAAAGGGGCAGGCCTGCTTGGCAGTGATGAAGATGTTATCAATGATTTGATTGGCTATCTTGTTCTACTGAAAATTGCAAAACAAAATCAGGCAGGCGACTGGGAGGGATTTGATATTGAACCCAATCCAGAATGGTATAAAAATTGCAGTTATGATGACATCGTAAATTTTCACTCAAACTTTCTTGATCACCATCTTGGGAATAATGTAACTGACTCCTTGTCGCGTTGTGAACAGGGAAACTCCAGTCTTGCGGATATCCATGCCTCCGGCGACCGCTTCTCCTGATTACGAAATAGTAATCAAACAACCGCTTTTCTCAAAGGCAAGACCAAGGCTGACCAGATCCGGTCATGCTTACATGCCTGCGCCATACAAGACAGCTCAGGCGGCAATGAGGAAGCAAATCAAAGAACAGTGGAAGCAGGGGCCTCTAGAAGGCCCTGTTTCTTTGATTATGCACGTCAAAGGTGAAGGGAGAGGTGATATTGACAACATCGCTGGAGCATTCATGGATGCTGCTCAGGGAATCGTCTTCCTTGACGACAGGGTCAGTGTTATTCCTGAGCTGCATATCTCTTGGGAGAAAGCCAAGAAAGTGGATTCAGAATGGATAATTCAAATTATCCACCTTGAAGCCTCGCTAGAATGAACCATATAATTGACTTCAATGGCAAGCGTTGCCTACAACCAGCCAGACCCTGACTACCGCAGGGAGATTGGTGAAAACCAAAGTCAACTGAAGCATATCCTGCTTAGCCCTGCTCATTACCAAGCCTCCAAGAAACGGCGTTTTCTGCCGACGATCAACATGGAGATCGGCTCGGCTCTGCATTGCAAGGCGCTAGAAGGGGATGAGGAGTTCGAGAAGCGTTACGTCTTAAAGCCGGAAGGCATCTCCCTGAATACAAAAGAAGGAAAAGAGTGGAAGGCTGAAAACGCTGGCAAAACTGTTCTCACCAATAGCGAACGAGAGAGAGCATGGGAAAGCGTTCATGGCATGACTGATGCCTTGCGAAAACTGGACTGGTTCAAGGGCGACCAGCCTGACTATCGTAAGTTCAACGAATTATCGATCTACTGGGATGCAGATGGCATTCCCTGCAAGGGACGCCTTGATCGACTGGTTGATACTGGCGATGAATTGCTTGTCCTTGATCTGAAGACAACAGATTCGGTTGATCCATCCAGCTTTACTAAAAAAGTAACTGGCGGAATGAACTATATCTTCCAGGCTGCATGGTATGCAGAGGCTGCGTCTTTGGCCTATAACAAACCTGCAAAGTTCATCTTTGTAGCAATTGAAAGAGCTTGCCCGTGGACTGTCGGGATATTTGAAATGTCCGACGACACGATGGCCGAGGGCTACCAGCAGATCAGGAGAGCCCGTTCAATCCTAAAGGAATGCTTAACACAAAAGAAGTGGCCAGAGCCTGAGATCCATTATAATATGCTTGAGTTACCGACCTGGTACCGTTCTCCGGTCAAGGTTGAGATGCCTGGTTTCGAGGAGCTTTTCTGATGGCTAATTCTTCTTCCGGTTCGGCCTCTAGTGGAACTAGTATCTCCGGATTGCTCGGCGTTCTATTCGTTGGATTGAAACTTACTGGTTTCATTGACTGGCCTTGGCTCTGGGTCCTTTCTCCTTTTTGGATTCCTTTAGTCATTGTGCTAGGCGTCCTCGCTGTCCTTGGTATTATCTGGCTCATCGCCTCTTTCGTTAAGTAATAAAATGCACGACGCAAAACTGGTTGCTATTACTCCTGACGCGGAGAAGATCTGCATTCACTGCGCCAGGGTGAGCAACCCCGCGAATCAGGACAACCCAGAGTACGCAAAGCTTGTGCGTTACCTGATCAAGGAGCGCCATTGGAGTCCGTTCGAGATGGCGAATATGGTCGTAGAAATCAATACGACTAGAGCAATCTCGCCGCAGATTTTACGTCACCGTTCATTTTCGTTCCAGGAATTTAGCCAGCGGTACTCCAAAAGTACTGAACTTGGTGGAGAATTTCCGCTGCCGCATCTTCGTCGTCAAGACACGAAGAATAAGCAAGCCAGCCACGATGATCTCGATGATATTCTGAAAAGGAATCTTGAGTTCGAGATTGATTCACTCTATGAGCATGCAGCCTCTGTCTATAAAGCTCTGCTTGATAGCGGCGTAGCCAAAGAGTGCGCCAGAGAGGTTTTGCCCTTGGGTGTACCTACTCGTCTGTACATGAACGGCAATCTGCGTAGTTGGATAACCTACATTGCCCTCAGGGAGAAGAACGGAACTCAACTTGAACATCAAAAGATTGCTCTTTCCTGTAAACAGATCCTTTGTGAGCAGTGTCCAGTCATTGCTCAGGCTCTTGGTGGATACGATACGCCATGGGAACTGTAATAGGAAAAATAGATAACGCATATGGCGAGAAGCCCCGTGTCAGAATGGCGTGAAGCCAAGCCGCCCAAAGGCGAGCCCGGTCCTATTTACGGCTTTAGAAGAGGTTACAAAGTCAGAGAAGCTGGTAGGCACGAAACTGCCGACCAGTATTCGGTCTTTCAGAAGTTCTTGCTTTTGCAAGGCAACAGAACTTTTGCTGCCCTAGAGCAGGTGACCGGCCATTCGACTGCTGCTATCTCGAAGTGGGCTGACGCTTATAACTGGCAAAAGCGTGCAGCAGCTTACGACAAGAACCAGATGGCTATCGTCTGGAAAGAAGCTCAGAAAATGCAGCGCAATAGCCACCGAGATGCAATCGTAGAATTCAGGGAGTCATCCGAGCGTCAAGCAAGGATGATGGCCAGGGTGTCAGAGGATCTACTCAGGATTCTGGGCAAGAGAATTCAGCAGGCTGATCAAGAAGGTGAAGAGGTTCCGATGAACCTTGTGTCCGGCCTGCTTAGGGCTGCAGCGAATATCAACGAGCAATCCAGGCAATCTTGGGCCACTTCGCTTGGCGTCAACGAGATGCTCGATATGATTGACACAGAAGTCACCAAAGTTAGCGTCGAAGACGTTACTGAGGTTGACGCATACGACATTCCCTTGGACGAATGAAGATCGGCGATTTTAGCGATTTCCCCATGACCGTCACAATGAATGAGGACGAGTCATGGTTAATTGAATGGGATGAGAATGATCCACGAACCGCCATCTTTAATGACTATACGGAAGATGATTTCGTTAAGATGATCATGGATCACTGCAAAAGGATCTTAGGCGAAGAAGTCTCCGAAGAATAATGGGCGTCAAACTCGGCAAGGATTATTTAGAAAAGGCCGCTTCTGATCGGGAGATGGTCCGCCAGTTACGGCAGATCAAGACCGAGAGAAGAGAAGGCGCAAAAAAGGTAATCCTTTACCAGTTCATCAAGCAGGTTTGCGCCAGTTACAAGTTTTACAAGGTACACGCAGAGCTGACTAAACAGCTTCAGCGTGTTATCGATGGCGACTGCACGAGACTGATCATTCAGATCCCTCCTAGAACTGGGAAGTCGATGTTGTCATCAAAACTGCTTCCTGCTGCCTATTTGCTTGCCCATCCAGATCGCTATGTAGGCATCAGTTCCTATAGTGCTGAGCTTGCTGAAGGTTTCTCGCGTGCAGCCAGGGACTATTACCGCGAGGCCGGTGGCTTGTTTGACCCGGCTAAGCAGGCCGTGAACGACTGGGGGACACAAGGCGGTGGTGGGTTGTGGGCGGCCGGCGTTGGTGGTGCCATTACCGGTCGCTCTGGTCACCTGCTGATCATCGATGACCCGGTGAAGAACAGAGAGGATGCAGACAGCCCGAGAGTTATGGAAAAACTCTGGGACTGGTATACCTCTACGTTGTACACCCGACTTGAGCCCGTAGTTGGTTCAATTGTGGTGATTCAAACCAGGTGGAGTGAAAACGATCTGATCGGCAAGCTTCTTGAATCTGAGATGAATGTCTCAGAAAAAGGACGCGAAAACTGGACGATCCTAGATCTGCCGGCGATCTCTGAAGACTTTGGATCCAGACCTCCTTTGCCTGCGCACTGCAACGTAGTAGAAGACTGGAGAGATAAGTCTGGGCTAGCGCTATGTCCGCAACGGTATGGGATTGAAGAATACGAAAGAATTAGGGAGGCGATTGGTACCCGTGATTTCGCAGCACTGTACCAGCAGCGACCTGCCCCTGTTGGCGGCAACATGTTTGACCCAACATGGTGGCAGTATTACGAACACGACACGGTAATGCCTGAATTCCAGCGCATCATGCTAAGCGTTGACTGTACATTCACCAATAACAATAGCAGTGACTATGTTGTCGGCAGCGTTGTGGGACAGGCCGGCAACAGGTTCTATGTTATTGATATGGTCAGAGAAAGACTAGATATCATTGGAACTATTAACATGATTTCCAGGATGTACAACAGACATAATCTGAGTGGAACAATTATTGAACTTGCTGCTTCTGGTTACGCCGCTTATCAGATGCTGCAACAGCGGGTGCCTGGACTAATTGGATTCAAGCCAGAAAAGTCAAAATCCGCTCGCGCTGCTGGCATCGTACCAGTAGTTGAGGCGGGTAATGTTTTCCTTCCTGCCAGCGCAACATGGCTTGATTCATTCATTAGTGAATTCAGCTTGTTCCCAGCGGCCAAGAATGATGACATCGTTGACTCTATTACGATGGCAATCAATTACATGGCACAGCGATCTGCTCCTATGATGACGGAAGTGACATGGGGGCGAACAGCCTTTATTCCTGCTCCATCTGCTAGAATAGAAATAAATACATAATGGCTCGCAAGTCTTTAGACTTTCAGCTCAGCCCTGAGCAGCAAAAAATGGCCGCCGATAATATCAACCTGGCCAGGAGAGAGGCTTGGAGAATACAGCGAACGACTGGAATAGATTATTGCACACTAGAAGGCGCGGCCTTTCTTGGCCTGTGTAAAGCATGCTATCGGTACGATCCCAGTTCTGGGTATAAATTCTCCAGTCTTGCTACTCCGACAATCCGAGGTGAATTACTGCATTGGGTAAGAGACAAGACTTATGCTATGCGATTATCGCATAAAATGCGCGAGAACTGGATCAAAGGTCGCAAGATGCTGTATGCAGGCTCAAGCGACATACAAGTCGCTGAAGAGCTTGGCATGAGCCTCCAGGAGTGGCAGGAAACTAGGTCTGCATGCTCTGGGCCTCCACTGGAGCTGAAAGATCAATCAATGCCTACTGAGCCCCTAGAAGCTGATGAGATTGATTTCAGGCAGATTTATAGACAGAAGGCAAGCGACATCCTTGATAGTATTTCAGAAGATGATAAGCAATTCTTAGAAGATTATTTGAACAGTCAAGGCATCAAGCCGCCTGTTAGGAAGTTCCAGGCGCTATGGGACAGCCTGTCAAAGCGTAACTTAACGTGAAGCCTTCTGGCGTTTGCCGTCTAAGCGCTTAGTATGCTACGGTTGCTTAGAGGTCCCGGACTTGGCTGGCCATCGTTTTATTGACATTCTTGTGATGGTAGCTCCGTTGCTACCTTTGTCTTTGGCATTGCTAATTTTGTACCTCATCGCAACAGCTCCAGATGATTATAAGTGATAATACGTTATCTGCAATCAGGGAGATTCCATTTAGCACGGTTCTACAGAAAGAAAATATTGGATTCAAGAAGCTAGGAAAAGAAGCTGTAACTTTATGTCCGTGGCACAATGACAGTAATCCATCGTTGACAGTTAACGACGAGAAGGGTTTTTGTTATTGTTTTGTGTGTCAGTATGGCACTGATGCGATCGGATTTATTCAGCAAAAACTTGGTCTAGATTTTGCTGATGCCGTTCATCGAATTGCCAATTCTGGCAATGTTGCCGTGGAATACGACGACATTGACCCAGAACTTGCCGTCAAGGAAGCCAAGAAACGCGCCGAGCTATTTGAGCACTTAAATAAACAACAGGAATCATTCAGGGAGAATATCAAAAGCCCACGAGCTTCAAGGATACATCAAATACTGGATGACAGAGGTATAAGCCCTGCCACCAGTCGTTTTTTTGGACTTGGTTATGCATTAGATGGTTTTTATGCTGATCGAATCACTGTTCCCATTTACGACCATCGTGGCTATTTAGTTGGATTCACCGGCAGAGCAACGAGAGATGAAGCAAAGCCAAAGTACAAGAATTCAGAGAACAATGACATATTTGACAAATCCAGGATTGTATTTAATGAGCACAGGGCTAGCGAAGCAATTAAGGAGGCTGATAGCGTTGTTTTCGTTGAAGGTCATTTTGATGTAATGACTCTATGGCAGCACGGCATCCGTAACGTTGTTGCCATGCAGGGGACGGCACCGCCAAGCGAGGCAATACTAAAGCGTTTGTCAAGGAAAACGAAAAGGTTTATATTGTGCTACGATAACGATGAAGGTGGACGCAAGGCAATTGAGAACTTTATTAAGGTAGCTGGGCCGATGGCCTGCCGTGGCGAGATTACGGTATCGATCGCAGAGCTTCCGGCTGGGAAAGATCCCGATGAGTGCGTCAGAGAAGAATTAGTCGATTTCTTTTCTGTCATAGAGAATTCCGTGTCCTGGCTAGACTGGCAGTTAGATGTATGGTTAAGAGGCATTGACAGATCTGATATTGCGAATTTTACAAAGATCGAAGCAAGTATCAGGCAATTGGTTGAATCGATTAATTCGCCTAGCTTGAGGCAGTATTATATTGACAAAGCATCAAAAATTCTTGCTGAGGACACAAAATCTGCCGCAAAAATTGCAAAGGATTGGTCCGAAAACATTAAAACGGTAAGACTCAAAAGGAAATGGTCAAAGCCATCGCCTGTAGAAACCAGGCTTGGCGCGGAGAAAAAATTGCTGAGAATGTATATCCATATACCTGAATTGCGCAATGAATGCAAGGTTCTGATGGATAGACTTCAGGCCCCAAGCCATAAATGGCTGTGGCAAAGAATCTCGGAAATTGAGAAATACGACACGAGACCACTTGGCGCTGAAACAGTCATGGCTATTCTTGCTGTATGCGAACCTCACTACACGAGACAACTCAGGCCAGTTGCGGTCCCTACAGTGAAAGTGCTGCATAATACTGGCATCCTTAGCCACATACAACAAACTCTTGAACAGGAGCTAACGATCGATGGCATCTAGAACCCGCACTCGTCCAGTTGAGTACATCATGTACACAATGAACGGGTGCCCATATTGCAATCAAGCAAAAGCTTTATTTGAATACTACGGGATCAACTATGAGCTTAAATACGAGAAGGCTCCAGATTGGGATACCTTCCCTGGTATTTACAAGGTGACAGAAGAGGGTACAACGTTAATCGGAGGGTTCTCCGAATTGGCAAAGTATTCGTATGATAATGGCCTGTGATTGATGGATCCCAGCCTGCTGGCGATACTGGTAATAATCCTTGTATTTTACCTGGTATTGCCAGTGGATTTTTATTTGCTGGTTGAGACCTGCTCTCTCTCGGTAAAGATGCTAGTACTGAACTACTATCTAATGTTTCAGGCTTGGCGGATCCATCGTCTAATTTGCAGGGATCTGGCTAGAATTGGGATGGCCAAACCGGCATTCAAGTTCACCCCCCTCTGGGAAAGGTAATGGCGACCAAGAAGACCATCTCAGGCAACAATCGTCCGATGGAACGGATCGGCAAAAAGACGACCCAAGGAAGTGGTCTTCGGTCGCGGCCAAAGAAGAACAGGAAAGCCTATAGAGGGCAAGGGCGCTAATGGCGAGAGAACCCGCTTCCGAGTATCAGATTGTAGAGGCAGTTTATGTGATCAATCAAATGATTGATGAAGGTAAATTAGCGCAAGCATTGTCGCTTCTTTACTTTATGCATAAGCTAAATCTAAGGGAGTGGGTTCTTGTTAAGCGCGAATTGATCGCGTCCGCTAATACAGTAAAAAAGCTGCAATCAATTGCTTTAATACTGGAAGCGTCTAAAAAAGCGACATTAGCCGAGTCAAGCGTCTTGGTTCCTGGTTTGATTTGTCGCCATTAAATTTGCCTACTTTCGCTGCATAAAGCGGCAGTCTATCTTCGCATCTCCAAAAACAATGGCGGAATTTAGTTCCTTTGCCCCATCGGCTCCTGCTGTTTTTTATCGTTCTTATTCCCGTCGAAAGACTGACGGCACTCGCGAGAATTTTGCTGAAGCTATTCATCGAACTATCTCCGATATCGCTGATATTGGTCGCTTTACGGACGAGCAGCGAGAGCTTGCTCTGGAAATGGGCCTGAAACAGCACTGCTTCCCTAGTGGGCGCTCTTTATGGGTGGCTGGCACTGAGTGGAGCAAAAAACCGGAGAACTTCCCTGGTTATTACAACTGCTGCTCGATGCACGTCGATGACGTGTCGATTTTTGGCCTGTTGATGGAACTGGCGATGATGGGTACAGGCACTGGAGCAGTGCTTGAGTTGGATGTGATTGGGAAGCTCCCTCCGATTAAGCGGGGTCTTTTCTGCGAGATCGTTCAGCACAACGAAGGCAGCAAAGGCGGGTCTGCTAATACTGAAATCAAGCTGGTTGGCATTCAGGAAGAAAATCCCGTCATCAAGGTCACCGTTGGTGATTCTCGCCAGGGCTGGGCCGCCGCATACCAGGGCCTGATTGAGCTTGCGATGGGTAAGCCTGCTGATGGAGAAGAAGAAACCACTTCTGTCGATGCAGCGATCATCCTGGACCTGAGCCAGGTGCGCCAGGCTGGAGAACCCCTCAAGGGGTTTGGTGGTACGGCTAATCCGATCCGTCTGCAAGAGACGATGGAAAGGGCCATGAATATCCTGACCAAGGCTGCTGGTCGCAAGCTGACTTCAATTGAGTGCTGCCTGCTGATCGACGAGGCTGCCAGCGCTGTTGTGGCCGGAAACATCCGCCGCAGCGCCGGTATGCGTCAGTTCTCCGCCGAGGACGAGGAAGCGGTTGTGGCCAAGGATGGCCTGTACAAACAGGACGAAGATGGCAACTGGAGTGTTGATCCTGAGAAGGAAGCGCTTCGCATGGCTAATCACACTCGGTGTTTCCACGAGAAGCCTTCGCTGGAAGCAATTGAACAAGCCGTTACAAAGCAGTTCTGGTCTGGTGAAGGCGCTATCCAATATGTGCCTGAAATGATCGCAAGATCGAATGCGGACTTGCTGGACACCGCCGAGAAAAAGGCCGAGTTTCTTGATGTCTATGTGAGCTGGGGCAGAGACAAAGCCGCCGACTATCTAACCGCGCTAGCTGAGGAAGCCGGCGAACCGACTGATGAACGCATCATCCAGCACCGAATGGAGCGCTTTGGCCTTAATCCCTGCGGTGAAATCAGCCTGCGTGACAACCTGTGCAATCTCTCTGAGATTCACCTGAATACAATCGATCCGAAAGATCTGGAACTGCAACATAAAGCCTTTTATGTTGGCGGTCTCCAGGTTGCCGCGCTACTGAATCACGAATTTGTGCCCGAGCGACTGGCTTACAGCCGTAAAAACGATCCAATCGTTGGCGTCAGCTTTACTGGCCTGTTCGATTTCTTCGTGCATGCCTTTGGCGCTGAGTGGCTGGGTTGGATGATGAAAGGTCGCCCGACAGGCCAGCTTTACAAGAAATACACCAAGAAAGAACAAGTCTATCTGCAGTCGTGGCGCGATTCCGCAGAACAGGGCGTCAAGGACTACTGCGAGCAGCAGGGTCTGCGGGTGCCCAATCGCTTTACTACCGTCCAGCCCGCTGGCTCCAAGAGCCTGCTGACCGGCGCTTCTCCTGGCTGGCATCCCCCCAAGGCTCAGCGTTTTATTCGTCGCATCACGTTTGGCGTGAACGATCCTCTCGTGAGTGCTCTCAGAGACTATGGGTACAGCGTGATCCCTGCTCAGAGCGCCAGGGATGAGGAGGGTAACCTTCTCGATGACATCTCTGATCCTCGCGTTCAAGAGGTCTTGGTTGAGATTCCTACCGAAGTTTCTTGGGCCAACCTCCCTGGCTGCGATCAGTTTGATCTCAGTAAACTGCCGATCAGTGCCCAGTGGGGTCTGTATATCCAGGTACAGAATTACTACACGACTCACAATACCTCTGCAACCCTGGAGTTCAGAGAGGCTGAGATCGGGGAGTTGAGCAGGCTGATTTATGACAACATTCAGGCCGATGGAGGGTACATCTCTGCGGCGTTGCTTGCTCGATTTGACGCAAACGAAACATTCCCTCGCTTGCCGTTTGAGCCAGTTGACAAACTGACGTTCGATCGCCGCATGGCAGCGGTGAAGGCAGTCCGCAGTGGCTTATCGGATAACATCAACATGCTTGATTTGCTCAAGCAGTACGACAACGCTGATTACGAGTTGAAGGGTGCTGCTGGGTGCGATTCAGCAAAATGCCTGAGCGAATCGGAAAAAGACAAGGACCAGGTCGGTAAGCTGAGCTAGATTCATCCTTAGCCGTGCCAAGTCGGAGAGATCCGCCTAAATCACATAGCCATTACAGCCTGGAAACCCAACAGGCTGTAAGGCATTTCCAGGATATGTGGTTCGTTTACGAAAACTCGACTTGGTACGAGTTAAAGGAAAACGACTACCGCGTAGTGGCGGTCCAGACAGCTTTCAATCAACTCGTCAGGGCGCGTAAGCGCGAAACAGGCACAGGATTTTATTTACCAGCGGATCAGTACCAAAATGTCAACAATTTGTGATCGCCAGATCATTCAATACGCCAAAAAGGGACTTATAGAGCCATTCAATGAAGCACAGGTAAATCCTGCGTCTTACGACGTAAGACTAAATGGGTCCTTGCTTCTTGAACGTGAGCATGATTGCGACTATCCGGAAGAAGCGATCAAGTGTGAAGGTCGCTGGGTTAAGCATCTTTGCAATGACTCTGGTTACGCGCTAAAACCTGGAGAATTTGTGCTGGGTTGTACTGAAGAACTCTTCAATATTCCACCAGAGATGGAAGCTGTTTTCCAGCTTAAATCCTCCCGTGGACGCGAAGGTTTTGAACACGTTCTCAGCGGATACATTGATCCGGGATTTTCAGGTAGGCTGACTCTGGAACTGGTTAATGTAAATCGTTTCCATGATCTGTTACTGGTACCTGGCATGCTAATTGGCCAGATACGATTCATGCTATTGGATGATCGTCCGGCGAAGGATTACTCAAAGACTGGTCACTACCAGAATGACTCGAATGTCCAATTCTCTAAGGTTGATGTATTCGGCAACGAGATACCAAATCAAGAGTCTGGTCTTTATGCCGTTTCTATTGCTAAACCTACAGCATTCCCGGAAACCTAGATGAGTCAAAGGCGAGACGCCGGCCCATACTAGGCGCTATGCCCTATGCAGATTGTGCATCCAGCTAATGATCCTGCTCTGGTCAGTTTTCACCGGCCAGAGTTGGTCGACCTGTTGCCCGGTCTCGATCTGGCTCTAGATTGTTGGAACTTACTGAGCACTAACGGACGAGGTTCTGTTAAGCAGAAATATCTGAAGAAAGAGCCGGGAGAACCGTCCAAGGCTTACGAGGCTCGTCTGGGTCGTTCCACTTATACGCCTATTTACAGGGATTCAATCAAGGCTTATGCGGGCCTGTTGAATCGTTTTCAGCTTGTTGATGTACCACCCAGTCTGGTTGAAGCTGAATCGAATGTAGATCTGCAAGGTTCAAGCGTACAAAGCTTCTGGAACCGTTGCGACGAACAGGCAATCAGAGATGGTGGCGTTTACATCATGGTAGACATGATGCCAGAGGTCTCTGATCAAACGAATTTCTTTGATCAGCAGAGAGATGGGCGCCATCCTTACCTGATCATGATTGAGCGCAAGGATGTGATCAACTGGTCCGTCGAGTACAAGAACGGAAAAGAATCCATTCAGCACGCAACAATTCGTCAGGTTAAATCGTTCCCGACAGAAAAAGGCTATGGTACACGACTTGAGCCTGTTTATTACGTTCTTAAGCCTAACTTAGTTGAGGAGTACCGTCTCCAAAAGAAAGACGGTAAATGGTACCAGGTGCTTACTGATAGAGTACAGACAACTCTGCCTGTTGTGCCTCTTGTCTGGTACGGGGCGTCTTCCAGTCGCTTTGCCCAGGGTGACATCCCTATGAATGGACTTGCTGAACTCAGTATTCAGCATTTCCAGATGAGATCTGATCTGACGGAACTGCTGCACAAGTGTGCCATGCCCGTTCCTGTGCGCAAAGGTGCTCCGGTTGGCCCTGATGGTCGCCCTGCACCCTTGGTACTTGGCCCCAATACTGCCGTCGATCTTCCTGGTGAAGGTGGCGAGTTCAGCTTTGCAGAGCCCACTGGCAAGAGCCTGGAGCGACATCAAGCCGAGATCAACCATATCGAATCCTTGATGGATCGCTCTGGCCTGAATTTCTTGTATGGTGCAAATATCAAGACTGCAACTGAAGCCTCTCTGAGAGCCTCTCAGGTCGCCTCTCAGGTTGCTGCCATCGTCAGAAACAAGACCAGTTCTTTTTCTACCGTAATGCGCCTCTGGGCCGCGTATGCCGGTGAGATTGATTCCATCAACCCAGAGTCTGGAATTGCTATCAATGATTCGCTGATCAACCGCCCGATTGATCCAAGTGGAATCGCTCAGCTTGTGAATTTGTTCAATGCTGGGCTACTGAGTCGCGAAACGATTCTGAGCGAGCTTCAGCGTGGCGGTGTTCTCGATCCGGACATGAAGATTGCAGAAGAGCAATCCAGGATCACAAAAGAAGAGCAGGATCAAGCCAAGAAAGATGCTGCGGCTATGGAGAATGCCCGGAACACCGAACCTGCAACTCAAAATCCATTGGCAAACCAATAAGTAGCATCAACCAATAAGCATGCTATATTTAGTTAAAGGGAAGCGTCCTGTGATCTTGGCACGTTTTGAATTTAAGCCTGAAGAGGCCCATAGATTTATTGACTCTCCGAATTCCAGTCAAAACGTCATCGAGCAAGTCTTTGATGATGTCGATGAACTGATTGAGACCACCAGGGCTTTCGAGAAGTCCCTTGTCGACTGCACTGCCATAGTCAATGGTAGGATGCTTTGTCTAAGCTCTTTCACGTCTAAATGAGCCATCCGCTACCGCCTGGGAAATGGCTAAGATCTCCGGGTGGCAGCTTTGCTTATCGCGTCATGGGTCCAGTCTGTCGCTTGTATGACAGAGAGGAGCTGCCCTGGCCGTGCTGTCGAATTGGTTGGAAGACGAAGGAGCCAAGCTGGAACAGGGTTGGGAAAAGATTTGTTGCTGATATAGCCGCTTCTAGGTGCCCAAGCTATGCTGTCTATGCAGTTGACCAATGGGGACATGAATGGGTACAAATACTGACTCTTTACAGTCATCGCTTGAGTCAAGACGAGAAAGAGTGGTGGATAACGAAGAAGCCACAAAGCAAGGCTTACCCAGAACTAGAGGGCTTGACTGGACATCAATGCTAGCCAAGACCGGGCTTGAAAGCCCTGGTTACCATGAGACAATTGCTAAGATGAAAACAGAAGGGAGAATCAAAGGCTGATGGGACTTTATTCGATTGTTTACAGTTCATATGAAGCTCTGGGGCCTGATTTCTTGGGTGATTTCCAGACCAAAGATCTTGAATCATTGCTAGACGAATATTGGCTTTCGCCTGCCGGGGAGCTTTTCTTTATTGACTACGGCGATTGCTTTACTGCATCTCCGCAGCGTTTCCCGAAAAACTTCCTTGATGTGATTGACTGGCAGCCAACTGGCATGCACGCCAAGATGAAACCTGTTCCTTATACAGGCGCATTAACGATGTACCGTACTGCCAATGAGGAGTGGATCGAAACGGAACTCGCGTTTGAAAACGGCAAGGTCTCGCTAGTCTTAGATCAGCAAATCACACCCTTGCCGTGAGCGACCTGGTCAAAGATCAGTACAACCGTTATCGCAGAGCTGGACAGCTAATTGCGGCTTATCTTGAGACCCCTAGTGGCGAGCTTCTGAGGAAAGCTGAAGCCGCTGGGGTCTTAGATGAGGCGGAGTACCTGATGGAGGAAACCAGGGCTTGGCTCGATGACGATGATTACTACGACGACCTCGCCTGGAACCGGGTCAACGGCTCCCTGTAAGCTTTTGTTACGAGCTTGACAAAGGCTATGCGTCAGGGGTATGGTTAGGAGGTAATTGGCGGGCTTCACCCATGACTGCTACCATCCAACGCCGCTCCAATCGGCCCCTCACGCAGTACGCCTGCGATTTCCTTGACGATTTCCTGAAAGGTAAGCTGGACTCCTGTGAATACTCAAACGAGAACACGGCAGTCAAGTGCGTTGTCTCCAAGAGTCCTATCGCCACCATCGAGAGCTTTGACGTGTATCTGTATGGTGCAAAGATACTGGAAGTCGTAGCATCTGATGGCAAAGCCTTTTTCGTCAAAGTCAGCACTGGCAACCACTTCACAATTGAAGGGTATCCAAAGAAAACGACTATCGAGCGCCTCAATGGCTTGCTAGATGAACTTGGGAGCCATATGATTCTTCCTGAAGGAGTTCGTATCTTCAAAGACCGGATTGAAAACTTGTTCTATCTTGGCAAAGGTGACAACAAAATCGCTGTAGGTAAAGGATTAGCCACTGAGGTCATCCTGTATCCAGACCACAGCGAATTCAGGGTACAAGCTAGTGATCTAGTGCTTAACAATGCCAACTAAATCACTAAAATATCCTGATTGGATATGCGACGACTGTGGTAAGCGTTACTGCAACGGGCTTCCTGGCAAACGTTACGCTACTTACCATATGGGGGCATGCCAATGTTGCGGCGCGTCTAATGTCGCCGTGACAGAACCGAGAGATTACGGGCACTTCGTAGAATGGCCTGTAAGAACTTCTCTGGGTTATGCAAACCAAGACGGTAGCTAAGACTGCAGGTAAAATTGGCAACCGGGCGCTGGTTGATTTTCTGTTCCTTTGCCAGGAACCTTATGAATCGATCGACCCTCAAGTGACAGTCAGCCTTGGTGGAAACTACGGCATAGGAATTAGCTTCCTGTGCCATTTCTTTTTGCTTGAACTGAATTTTCTCCCACTGTTAATTAACACGAATGAAAAGTTTTTCGATAACTAAAGAAGTTCCCTCTTCTTTGCACTTGTACGAGATCTTGTATAGCGATGGCACTTCCAGATTCTTATATGGAAATGGTGGAACGCATGCCTGGGCTCAGTCTGCAAAAATTTGGCCCCACCAAAAAATCCAGGAAATTATCCAGTTAGATGACTCCTGGAAGCAAAAAGGCTTGAACTGAGAAATGTTAAGAAATCTTAACATGGTAGTCTAATTGGATAGCTCTGCTAGGCTGGCTGTCAACCAGCCATTTTTTATGGCTCCATCTTGATGGGTCTGGCCACTAGACGGTAGTGGTGTCGAGTTCTGTATTTACCATTGCTTAAAACCTTAAAAGCTTTCGCTGCCCTTGCCCTGTTATTCTCTGCAACTTCCCCAGGGCAGGCAGCAGCGAGGCAATGCACCCTTGCGTCCCATTACGGCGTAGGAGATGGCTACCACGGTCAACCTACCGCCAATGGAGAGCGTTTCAATGCCTACGGGGTCAGTGCTGCACACCCTGACTTACCTTTGGGCTCTCAGTTGCTTGTCTACAACCCAGCGAACAACAGAAGCGTGGTTGTAAGAGTGAATGACAGAGGTCCCTATGCGCACGGCCGCGGCATTGACCTTAGCTACGGCGCCTTCTCCAGGATTGCGCATCCGGGAGAAGGCATAGCAAGGGTTTGCTACACAAGAGTTGTCTAATTCTAAGGAGCTGCTAGACTGGGGGCACTAGCCCCCTTTTTTTATGGTTGAATTCGTTTTTACGAATGACCAACGAGAAAAAGCGCACAAAGAAGGCCTGCGCAGGCAAGAGTTCAACGAGGCGAAGCGCTTCAGGGGCCGGAACAATGCTCCCGCAAGAGGGAAGCGTGCTCAGCAGATGCACCTCCTTGGTGCCGCCGCCGAGATGGCAGTTGCTGTTTACCTGGGGCTAGAGGAGCATCTGTATCTGCAGGAGAAGCCGGTGCGTGGATCTTGTGATCTGCCTGGCATTGATGTCAAGTGTCGCTCCAAGCATGACTATGATTTACTGATTCAGCTCGACGATACTCCTGATAAGAATTTTGTCTTGGTCACAATTGACCAGCAAAAGACAATAATCCATGGCTGGATAAGCGGTCGAGATGGAATGAAGGAAGAATGGATCAGGGAGTTCGTTCCAGGAAGAGCCTGCTATGCTGTCCCTCAAAGCAACCTTCGCCCCTTGGAGGAATTGAGATGTCTAGCGGTTGCTGCATAGACAGAGAGGACTGCTGGCTTTCCTGGGAGGAGGAAGGCGACGAAATGGTTCCGATACTGAACTTCTCTCCCGAACTAGTGGAGTCTCTCGGTTGGGATCCTGGTGATGAGCTTTACTGGGAAATGATAAAAGAAGATCCTGTCACTTACAGCCTTAAGAAAATAGATGACGATGAATCAACCACTGACGGCCCTGGAGCTGAGAACAAGGATTGCCGAGAAGGCTTGGAGGATCTATTCTGATGGCGAAAGCTGTGAAAGCATGCCTTTGAATTTCTACCGCATTGCCGAAATGGCAATAGTGGAAGTACATTCAAATGTTGATAGGATGCTAATGCAAACAATCAAAGAAAGGCTAGAAGGTTTAGTCAATGAATGACCTGGACCAAGATGAGATCGCCAAGATTATAGATGCTAAGATTCGCGACCATGAGCGCCGAGTAGCGCTGGTTTCCGGTATCATTGGAGTATCAGTGGTCTTGGGCATCTTCCATGCCATCCGTCTCAACAACTCCCTCCTCGGACAGTGATCTGTCTCCTGAGGAGTGGGAGGAACTGATTTCCTTGAAAAAGGCTATATCTCAATCAATCAGCAGTGTTCACCCGACAAAAATGGAGCGGTTCACAGAATTATTCGCTAAGTCCCTGGCTGGCAAGGGCGATCCACTGCGCTAGGATGGGACGACCCTCTCTAGGCTTGCTTTGAATTCTAATGCTGACATGCCCGGCCATGGCGGGGAAGATGGATTCAAATTCTCCTATAAGATGGGAGGGTATGAAGTTTCTCTTGCTGTTAAAGATAATACGTGTGAGGAAATTATTGATGCTTTCTCTAGATTCCTTCTTGGATGTGGTTTTGCGCCGCAAAACGTAATAGATAACATGCAAGAGGTGTCAGACAAGCTAAATGAAGCATGGTTCCCCAGCAGAGCAATAGAAGTCTGGCGAGAACTCGAGGAAGGGCCTACCAAGTCGTAACGCCTGGCTGGAGCGGCTCCCGACAGGAGAAGGTCGGGTCTGGTCGCGGACACGCATATGGCGGGGAATTCAGCCTAGCGTGCAAGCCTGTCTCTATAAGTCCAGGAAGTGCAACCGCCCCCCATCTAGGGGGCTTTTTGCTGTTAAGGATTCTGGACCAATCCTTTAAGTCTTGACATGAGTCACCTAGCATGCCTATGGTTAAAAGGCACAGGGGTTCCCCCTTTAGCCATACCCCCTAACCACCATGGAAAGATCGATTGATTTCTGCGAGGTCACCAACTACGACTTCGATGTCCGTGGAGCGGACTTAGTCCTGAAACTATTCCAGGGAGACATTGTGACCTATGTCAGGGTCTTTGCAAACAACGTCGCCAGCTCGGCCAGCGCTGTGCTCCCCAAGAGAGCTTTGGTAGCAGCCAAAGCCACCGCAGGCCCGCCTTTGGAAACGCTCCTAGAAGAAGCGCCAGCAAAAGTAGCGGTAGCAGCCTTGCCCACTGCGACGACCCCTCCTAAGACTGTTACAAAATTTAAAACCAATAGCCTGACCCGGCTTACGGCAGATCAGGTCAAAGAAATCCGAGCAAATTGGGAAGACACCGTAAAAGCGTGCGGTACCAAAAACTCTGCCGCTATTCAGTTAGCAAAAATTTACAATTGCAGCCCTAAGAATATTTATGCAATTATTTACCGGTATTCTTGGTCTCACATCTAAGGGTACGCTATAATGCAATTGGACGAGCGTCCATTGCGTGTGAGGGTCTTGAGCGCCGGTTTCCCCGGTGCTTTTTTATGATCTTTCTAGGCACCCTTGTGCATGGAACCACAGGCATCCCGCCGAACCTGGAATACGCCCATCAGGGAGCGATGGAACGCACCTATTCATCAATGCCTGAAGGCGGTAGATGCCCATGTTGAGCTGTATCTACAAACAGGCGATGAGTGGCACCTGAAAAAAGCCGAGTTGCTTAGATTGTATTTGCATGAATTGAAAACTTGGATTCACGCAGAAGAAACCAAGCTGCCTTAGCTATACCAATCATTCATCCGTTTAAAGTACCGCAAGCCTGACGACACCGTATGACTTTCAGGTCTTTTAGAATCACCACCCTTCCACTTGATCAGCATGTCTTGGTGAAACGGTCCTTTATCAAAGTATACGTTGAAATTATGCTTGTTAGCAATATCGACGATTTCGCGAACAGTACCGCTTTGCTTTAAGCGTTCGTGAATAACTAATTCTGGTCGCTGATCATATAATTCGCCATAAGCGTTGTATTCAGACATGTGTAGCCGTGTTACTCGACTATTTTGCCGATTTTTTCTTTTTCTTTTTCATGCCAGCTTTCGACATGGCAATTGCTATGGATTGAGCCTGGGGGCGACCTTCGTGCATCAAGGTCGAGATGTTCTTGTTAATCGTCTTTTGGCTGCGACCTTTTTTTAACGGCATGTGATTGCTCCAATGTGTCTAGTAGCAGGATGTAGCAGATTGCTACGAGTGTCCCTAGTAATACGATTCCAAGGCCGATGCAAACTCCCTAAGGAAAGGAATCCATCGTTCACCACTTAACGCGATCCGCCCAGTATGCCGCCGACATCTTCCCCTTGGCGATATTTTTAGCGTGACGTGCCTTGAACGATTCGCGTTTTTGCTTCATGGCGTCACTTTCGTTCGCCTTGGGCTTACCGGCGGTCTTGGCGCCCTGCTCGCCAAAGCGAATGGTTTTAATGTTGTCACCTTCTTTGGCAACAACAATATGGCTCTTGGTAGGATGACTTGGTGTTCTTTTTGGCTTGTTATAGCCATCAACGCCAGCTCTTTCTAATCTGGGATCTTTTTTGCTGGCCATTTTACTTCTTCTTTTTCTTGGCGGTTTTTGCTGCCTTGCGGAAATCAGCAGCACTAGGAGCGCCTTTGGTTCCAGGTTTTCTCATGCTTTCTTCGCTGCCAGCCTCGATCCTGCGACGTTTTGCGGCAATGTTTGCATAAAGACCGGGCTTGGCAGCCATCTTGTTAAGGCAGTTATATCTATGATTCCTGGATGTTACGAGCGGGACTTGAACCCGCAAGGCCAAAGGCCGACGCATTTTAAGTGCGTTCCGTATACCAATTCCGGCATCGTAACGTGGTGCGTGAGCACTCTGACAGTATAGCCAGCTAAGCTGTGGCCGTACCGGCTCCGTCGCCTAAAGGTAAAGGCCGCCTCCTTATAAGGGGCTGATCCTGGTTCAAGTCCAGGCGGAGCTATAAAAAAAGCCCGAAACTTCTGTTCGGGCAAAGAGTTTCAGTAATTAGCTCTTAATCTATTGGCAAAGCTGAAAGGGTACCTGCCCCCAGAGGTCTCGTCATCGCAAGGCCTTGCATAGCTTTTGCCTGTGCAGATTTTGTTGATGGAGGTTGTATCGATGCCAAAATCTTTAGATATACTGAACTGAGTTTCCCCCATTCTACTACGAAAGCGGATCTCGTCAATTTGCGCATCGCTCAGAAACCCCGAATACCGACCCCGCTTGACTGGATCAAGTTCCAGGGGTGGGCGTTGCCGAACTCGGCGAACCACCTTAGAAGGCGTGCTCGGTGAGACGTTAGTAATCCTGGCAATGGAGTCCATGTCATAGCCCTGACAACGCAGGCTCCAGATCCGATCCTCCTTGGGAATCGAAACCCTGCCTCGTACTCTGGTCATCGGTCTTAGAAGGGGTTGACATCTAACCTTCATGAGACCTATTATACGCACATGCCAGCAAAGGGCAACGCGGGTCCTACCCAGACGCTGGTTTCTTACTTTTTCTTAAGGTTTCCCGCAATCCCCATTCCCCATGGCACTATTGCCATAGGGACTTGCACTTCACAAAATGTTACGATTAGCTATCGGAGCGGGGATCGCTCTGTTAACGGCCCTATCAGGGCCTGCAATGGCTCAGTGGGCAATGACCTGCACTCGTGAGTACAACTCGTCCGTCAACCTGCGTAACGGTCCCAGCAAAGGCAACCGCATTGTTGCCTCTATCCCAAATGAGTCCTACGTAAGGACTATGGATTGGGTTTATGGCGGCGACGGCATGCGCTGGTACCGAGTTGAGTACGGCGGCCTGGTGGGCTGGATGCGTTCTGACTACATGTGCCGGTGATGGGCGACATTACCAAGTGGGAGCAACCCAAGCAGAGTAAACCTCCACGGGAAATCAAGATCACCTTGCCTCGACTCCCTGAGATACCAAGAGACAAGGTGCCGATGATAATTGCCATTGCTTCTGGCTTTGTCAGCTTCCTCGTGGTGAATCACCTGTTGAGTCAGATCAATGATCTGAAGAAGCAGCAAGATTCAGCCGAGGAGCGCATCAAAGAAGAAGTATTGATGCCAGGTGGAACCAATAGCTACAAGACCGAATTCAAGCCAGATCCCAACGTGGATACGGCAAAAGATCCTGTGGTTGAAGTAGCGCCAGCACCAGCTCCTGCTGTTGTTGCTCCTGAGCCAGCGCCAGTGCCAGTACCGGCCCCCGTGGTTGCACCGCCCGCTCCGGCGCGTGGTCCCGGCAATCTTGATTCCGACTATTCTCCTTCTTACGGTTCTGGCGCCTCAGGCCCAGGCAACATGTAGGTCAATGTATGAAATTTCCGAAATTCCCGAGGTCTACAGTGTTTGGTTTTACGGCTATAGCCGCTGGTACCTTGGCATTTACAGCGGTTTCAATCAATAACGATAAAATTCAGCAACAAGAAGCCAGATACAGAGAAATCATGTATCAAGCAATGATTGCTGATCCTGGGCAGGGCAGCCCCATAGAGCAGGCTGAATCTTGGCAGATAGCGGAATCTGTACCTGCTGATCAATTGCCGGCAGACGCTAGGCCAGAGCCAGGAGTAACCCCAGATGCTGGATCCCTCCAAAGAAAGATTGTCTTCAAGGATCCACCGATGCCGCCTCCTGTGTCTCCTACCATTAGACCCAGCTACGCATTGGTCTTAGAAAAAACAAAAGAAACGGTTCCCAACACTAAGGATCCGGTCTGGAAACTTGCCCTTGTAGATCAAACAGGAAAAGAGATTGGAACTCTTAAAGCCTTATCTGGAAGAGCCTATCGGCAAACGGCAAATCGTAACCAAGGGGGTAACAAATCTCCTCTACCTAGTGGCGTTTACTCCATTGACTATTATGGGATTGAGCGCGGTCCTTTTGGCGACCCTGAACTCGGAAAAGGATTCTGGGTGCCGATCACCCCAATGTTCTCAACTGGACGTTCGGATCTCGGATTCCACCAAGACCCATCCTGGGGCAAGATGAATGGCGAATCTGGCACCAGTGGCTGTATTGGCTTGGATAGTGCAGAATCCACTTCTCAGCTAGTGCAATGGATTAAACGCTATCAAATTAGGAAGCTAGTAGTAGTCTCCTAACTGTAGCCTCTAGGATACACTTGCCCTGTTGTTGGTCTAGTTGGACCGACAGCGGGGCAATATGGTTGAATGAAGAGTGGATTTTGCCAGATCTGCAACAATGGAACAGTCAATTCAGGACTCGAATAGTTTACTTCTGGCAAAGTATCAGAAATCAATTCAGTTTGAATTGTTGGAGTATATCCTACTTCAATCATGTGAGATATTCCAAATGTCCGCTCTTGATCGGTATACCCCAGATCAAGCGTGTCATATGAATATCCGTCTGGCGTTATGACTGCCATTATGCAGAAGTTCTAACCCAGTAGTTGCCACTTGCTGGCATGTTGCCAATACAAGTGTATGTAATACTGTTTAACGTCATTGTATCTCCAAATTGACCAGTAGAAGTATTACTGACCAAGATATCATTTGTCACATCTCCAAGATAATGAGTGTTGCCATACTGAGCTGCCAGCCTAAAGAAGTAATTATTGCCGAAAGTGGCCGAGGGTGTCGGGTGTCTCATCGGCGAGTTGATAGCGTTTATTCCTTTATAAGGAGACAGGAAACTATTTTGTGGAGTGTAAATAAGGGCACTATTGCCAGCAGATAAACAGTAAATCCATTTACCCAGTCCTGATGCTGGATAGTACGAACCAGAAACAATATTTGTTGTATCACATCTCAAAAGCAGGTCCATTCTCCTAAGGGTTCTAGCACTATTCTCCCATGCGTATAGAAACCATGGCGTACTACCGGCGGCCTCATATGCAATAATTACCGTACCATCAGACGTGAAAGTTTCATTAGCATCAGTAATGTTTAAGGTTGTAAATGAACCGTAGTTGTTATTACTGGTTGAAACCGTCCTGTTGTGATAAGGACCTACATAACCACTTGAGTTCGTCTGAAGAGTTCCTGCATGTCTGAATTTAAACCCAATACCAAAATCCGTAGCGGTATCACCTTCTCTCATTCTGAGTATCCAGCCAACATAGTTAGTACTGCCCCTCGAGGTGGCATTGCCAGGATTTTGTACAATCTCAATCTTACTGGTATCGTTGATTGCTGTTACCCAATTCACTAATTGAGTATTAAGCTTTCCTGATGGATCGTTAACAGACCAAGTAGCGCTCGCCCAGTTAGTGTTAGCTGGAACCGAAAACGTGGTAGTAACAACAGCCATTATCGGGGCCTAACGCATGAGCCGGGATTCATGTCAGTATTCCATTTCCGATTATCGTCCCAGTGCCGAATCACACCAGCAACAATAAATACATTTGTTGTCAAATATGACAGAAATATCAAAGTCCTGATAGCGGCAACCGTATCTGCTTCTTTATGGTTATGGCTTGCTTTTTCTCCAAGAGCTTTTGCCCATAAACGAAACATGTCTTTACTCATAGCGCCCGGAAGGGATTCGAACCCTCATCGTTCCTACAGCGTAGCAACCGTACTATCCAATTGTCTCGGACCGGGCGTGGCAGGCTCACCCCGATTCGAACGGGGAACACGCTCTTAGAAGGAGCGGGTTATATCCCTTTAACTATGAGCCCACCTTATTATAAGGCACCTCGCCGAATCGAACGGCTCCTCCAGGCTGTCTGCCTGGCGTGCTCCTTACACCAAGACGCCGGACCCCTCTGTTTGGGCATCATTGATAACGGAATGAGGATGCCTGCAAGCCTGTGCGCACAGTGTAAAGCCGTCCTCGTTATCAAGCTAAGCCTGAGGGGTTGACACCAGGAAAGGCTACCCGCAACCAACGACGGACCTCAGAACTGGCGGCCTGGGTACCCAGGACTTAGTGCCCGATGCCACGCCCGGAAATTTCCAGGCCACGCAGAGCGGGAACATCTACATTATACCAACTAGATGTCTTCAAGCACCAGCTTTTTGCCTTTGAACTTGGCCCTGGCGGACTTGTTCTTGGTATCAACGGCAGTTACAGTAGCCACCTGGGCGGCAGTGCCATTTGCATACAGTAAAAAATCTCCTTTTTTAACTGCACCAGGCTGGCAGACATAATGGGTCTCCTTGCCGTTGATACTGGCTGAGAATGTATAAGGCAATACCTCTTCGAGATCACTAACATTAAATACGTGGATTGTGCCAGTACCTTTCTCTTCGATCAAATACTGATTGCTAGAATTTGTACCAATGTGGCTGCCGTAGCCTACGGCACCATCTTCCTTCTTGAAGGAATACAGTGTTTTGGTTTCAGTCATGGGGTCTTCTTCTTGATAATGAATTAGAGTGTTAGGATGCGCTTCAAAGCCGGCTTTGTTGTGGAGGTACACGCAGTACCAGTAGTTGTTCCACGCGACTCTGCGAACAATTCTCGCCGGTTTTTTGCCGTACTGTTTGATTACGACATCTCCGACCTGGAACGATGCGTCAGAAGACATTCACATCAGGCTTGCTGGGGACACTTAATTCTAGCTTAGATTTTGGAAATGGCGGAGACAGGACTTGAACCTGTGACCTCCAGGGTATGAACCTGGCGAGCTACCGACTGCTCTACTCCACATGGTGGTGGACTTATATAGAGACTGGAGCTAGCCCCTAATGCCACGGTGCTCAGGAATTAGAGGCCTGAGCATTGATGGCTAAAGCGTGCGTGGTCTACCGACTGTCGGACTGTACCCATAGGGCCAGGTGTAACCACACAGAGGCTTCAGCTCTATCGATTACATTATACCAACTGTTTGATTCTTGAGCGAACCTCTTCCCAGTCAATTGGACGGTACTCAGTGTGTTCAACGCATACATTCTGATAACGCTCATCGATCTGGTCATCCTCATTCACGACCCGCCGGTAATGCAGATGCCCATGGATGTTCCCTTCGTAACGCGTCAAGTTTACGGGATGTACAGGAATGTGCGTCAGGATACATTTGTCCAGATAATGACTGCCACGGATGTCGTCAAAATATTGAAGATAGTCACCTATCTTGAAGATGTCATGATTACCTTTTATCAAAATCTTGCGACCATTTAAATTCTGGAGAATTTTCAGTCCTCTGCGTGGAATCGCAACGTCGCCCAGGTGGTAAACCTTGTCTTCAGGACGGACGGTCTCGTTCCAGGACTGTGCCAGGCACTCATCCATCTCATCTGAGTCGTCCCACGGTCTTAGCTTCGTGCCATCGTCCCTGAGGAACTGGCAGACGCCCCTATGGCCGAAGTGGGTGTCAGAGGTTAAGAATGTACGACTCACGACGCCATCGGGCAGAAACCGTTCTATAGTCTAGGGGATTCCATGAAAAATCAATGATTTCACTTCCAAACAAGATATATGATGTCGAGCTTTGTGACTCAGAGCTTCTCTGCCCTCAATGCGGACATGATCATATGCACCATTCATCGGTGTTGGTTTGGCACAGAGAAGACGATGCGGAAACCGGCACTTTTGTGCTCTCAAATGAAGATGAAACTTTTACGTTCTCTAATTGGGACATGAAAGATTGCCCAAGCAAAAGACGTGGTGCCGTGGGAATTCTTTTGCAATGCGAGGAGTGCTGGGGAGAAAGTCTTCTTCGGATTATTCAACACAAAGGCGTTTCATACCTTGAATGGGAAGTTTTAAGGAAATATGAACCGCCCAATCCGGAACCCCTAGAGATTTAAGGCTCCAGGGGTCTTCCTTCCCGCTCAACGGGGCCTTTGGGGCTGGCCGTGAGATGTACATCCACCCAGTTAGTCCAAAACGGGTTAACAGGGTGGTTTTGGTTCACAAATCTTCGCAAAACCCGCATAAAACGGGCCTCAGATCGGCAAACCAACACCATTCTAACGGGTTGACATTATCTAATGGGCGGGCTACCGTACCAGTGTCCTTCTAACTAGGCCGATGACCTTGGAGCTGACGCCAGTCGAGGTGCTACCACCCATTCAGTCCATTGAAACCAACTCCCCCCGCACTCTAGGCTTTCTGGTTATGAGCAATGACCTGATAGAAGCCGTCATAATTTCAAATTCAGGCAACAATCGCTCACCCGAAAAGAAAGCTGTATCCATCCTGAAGGCTATTGCTGTTGCCTTAAGGCATCACAGTATGGATTCAAAGTGTGACGCATCACCTCTTAAGGCAGCATCATGGCTTGTTGCTCAGTACATTGAAGCACAAGCAGTTGACTGCACCCATGAATATCGCTAACGCTCAGGTGAAAATCCCGGAATCACCCGAATCGTTTGCGGATGAACTGGCAGAAGCTCTTGAGCTGAAGCTATTGGGCGCTGACACTGTTGATGGCGTCGATTGGAACGATTACGCCTCGAAAATTCTGTCTGACTACCACGAGGCACTGACAAACGTTTATTTGAATCAAAAACCACTATGGAGAGAGCTTCACGAAACAAGTTCAAAGCTTGATTCTTCGACAGGTGTTCATGTTGTTTATGCTCAATTGTTGAGTGTAATCGGTGATCGGCTCGAAGTTGAATTTGGTTATTCAACGATTGACGATTTCTTTAAAGCTGAAGCCAAAAAAGCGCTAAACTGTGAGTAATTGTACTCACAGAAATGAGCCTAAATCTTTTCATTTTCTTAATGATTGGATACGTGGTTGCAGTAGCGCTGTTCTTTTGGCTTGCAAGCAAGATCCTCCCATGAAAATGCACGACGAAATTGAAACAACGCCAGATTGCTGCGATATCTGGCCAAAAATTCGCGATTCTTTCGCTTGGTTTCAGTTTGATGACTACAAAAATGTTTACGCGATGCCTTGCATCGAAGACGTCGAATGTAAGCCGGTATGGAGGGTGAACTATTGCCCTTCCTGCGGCGCAGAACGTCGTTCTGTGATCTGGAACACGAACAATGACTGATCAAAAAATGTCGATTGTACCAAATCCAGAATTGGTAGAGACTTGGTACGAAGAAGCGCCAGTCTACGCCCGTGAAGATGCTGATTACGAGGAATTCATCGCCAGACGAGCTGCCGAATGGGGCGCAAATCAGGAATTAGAAGCCTGCTGTGCGCTACTGGAGCAGATTTCTTTCTCTGAGATCGACGACATCGTCAATTATTTGCGCGAAAATAGGAGGCCCAAGGCTTCTTCATTAAAACAGCAGGCAATCAAACTCTTAGACAGGATTCAAAGTAACAAAGAATGGTGGCAACTTGAGGAGCTATCAATTATCCGTCGTGCATTAGACGAGGTACCCGACAATGACTGATGACCGACAATCTCAAATTGATACCACCATAGAAAAGTTCAACTTCCACAAAGTTCTAGTGGCCATGCAGGCACTGGACTGGAAGTGGGTCAACAGTCACGACAAAAAAGGTATCAGTACATCCAAGTCTGTTCCAACAATTGTCAGGTTGAAAAGTGTAGCCGAAAGGCTGTTATCAGAATCAATCAACAGCAAAATAGTCTGCTCTGGTGGACTGGAAGCTCGTTACTACCCGTCAGTCGACGGTGACCCTGAGTGGTTCGAACTCAGATTCGTCTTGGAAGAATCCGACAGTCTGGAGGACTATTGAATTTCATCTCCACTGAAATTATTCGATTCATGAAAAACGTAATCACGCCAACGAAAGATGACAATTGGTGACGGCTTATTCCTTTCGGTTCTAATTATTTGTTTAACCATCATCCTCGTTAAAGACTGATCATGAGACCAATGACCGTTATCGTAACTGGCATTTCAGCAGTTGCAATCACCGCTCTCATCATTGCGGGTGTTCCTCGCCTTGGAGTGTACTACCGAACAATGGCAGGCAAGGCAGCTCTGATGGAAGCCGAAAGCACCAGGCAAGTGCGTGTTTTGGAAGCAAAGGCCAAGAAAGATTCTGCTTCTCTGGAGGCAGAGGCTGAGATTGAACGCGCCAAGGGCGTAGCAGAGGCCAATAAGATCATTGGCGACTCGCTTAAGGATAACCCTAGGTATCTTCAGTACCTGTACATCACGGGTCTTCAGGAAGGCAGCGAAAAGGGTAATCGAACCATCTATGTGCCAACAGAAGGTGGCCTGCCTATTCCCACATTAGGCATCGAGAAATAATTTATCAGGATTCTCAATAAATGACGAATATCAGGATTCCAACTAAAATGACTCAAAAGCATCCGGTCACCCCTACTCCTGAGCTAATGCAGCAATGGTCTAGAGAATACTGGGGTAATGATGGCGAAATCCCAGGTAACAGCGAGCGATACATAGCGACTCAAGCCGCTCGATGGGGCGCTGATCAGCAACTTGAGCTAGACGCAAAATGGCTTGACACAAATGCTTTGTTTAATCGCAACTTAACGATTACACCATCTGGTAACGCACTAAGAGAGGCCATGCGCCCCAAGCTACCAAGTCTGAAGGAGCGGGCGCTTGCTGTGGTTGAAAATCTCATTGTCTGTGATCATCTAAGCGAACAAGATGAGACTACTCTTCTTGATGCCCTCGAATCTTTACCTGAATAACAACCATGTCAATGAACCTTTTAAGATGCAACACGGATTTCAACGAAATGCCAGACGAATTATGGGAATTTGGCTCCCAAATCATCGTCAATAGGGGATACGACCTGGATCTGGATATCGACTCTTTAATGATTTTGCTGTGGAGAATGGAGAAGCGTATTAAGGGGCTTGAAGCCCAACAATCAAATAGGATGGTCGGACGTCCGAACAACACGCAGATCTTTGCGTAAACGATTTTGCGCAGACCAAGTTTGCTGAGCATATTCTTTTTCAGTCAAACTTGTTTTTGCGCAAAGATTTCAAAGCACTTTACTAATTTCCGCAATGATTAAAGAACACCCAATCACTCCGCCGTTTGAACTGGTGGAAGAATGGTTTCTGGGCGCCAAAGCAAATCCCCCAAACCAATGGGTAATAGAAGTCGCCACCCAAGCAGCCCGTTGGGGTTCAGATCAAGAGCTTGAGGCGATATGCGAATGGCTCAGTGTACCTTGTCCCAGTTACGGACGCGAAATTCGTAAATTCCGCCGACCTAAACCGCCGAGCTTGAAGGATGAAGTGAAAGAGATCATCCAATGCCTTATTGAAGGCGATTGTGTCAACAATGATGACGCTGTGACGCTGCGCCGCGCTCTGGAGTTCCTGCCAGAATAGTTCTGTACATTTCTCTTCCTGATGACTAACAACATCTACCCACCCGATCATCTTCTCAGAAAGTGGGAAGAACTAATTATTGACGAAGAACAAAACGTCGATGTGGTGCTGTACGAAGCCTTCCAAGCTGGCGCTGATCAGGAGCTGGAGGCGTGCATCCAGTATTTCCACAAATACGATCCGAGCTGGGGCGAAGACTCCGAGCTGATCGCTGGCCTCCGCATTGCCCGCCGCCCCAAGCCGCCGAGCTTGAAGGCAGGAGCGATTGAAGTACTAGATGAACTGGATTGTTTGTTTGAGCTTCCCGCAGGACATTACAACACAATTCTTCGTGCTTTGGAGAAACTTGATGACTAATGACATTCAACTATTAAACGGCGACTTCTTGAAAAATTATCCCGAAGTCACTCGCGTAGAAGTCATTACCAGTAATGGTCGAGAATTTGTTCAATACGAATGCTCTAATGTACAGATAAGTCTGCAGGATGACGGGCAGACCATTAAAGTGTTTTTATTTTCTACTTATGAATAACCTCTCTCTTGCCGCGCGAGCAGTGCTGGATGCCACAAATCAGGCGTACGACACTGCTGCAACCGTTGCCGAAGGGACTGCTGTCGCCCTTCGCGCTGCTGCAACTGCGGTTGCAGTCGAATACATTCATCTTCCTGCGGACGGCGAATTTTTCTCCGCTTTGCGCAAGATTTCACAAATTGCCGATGAGCTTGAAACTCAATGACTAAACAACTTTCACCCGCTGTGCTTGCCGTCTGGGAAGCTTTCAACCAAGACGAGGCAGGCGTGTTTGTGGACTACGGCGATAAGCTGGCTGCCGCCCTGCGAGCCGCTGCGAGTCAGTTATTGGCCGTTCAATGGGAAGGGCAAATACAGCCCGACGCAGTCCGCATACTTGGCATTAACTGGGCATGCGATGCGTTGCACACCATTGCCAACGAACTTGAAGCCCATTAGATCTACACACTTCTCTTTCTCATGACTGACAACAACCATCCGATCACTCCGCCGCCTGAGCTAATCAAGCAGTGGTGGGACGGCACTCATGGTGCCTTCTACGAGTTTGAAGCAGTTGCCACCCAAGCCGCCCGGTGGGGCGCTGATCAGGAGCTTGAGGCGTGTTGTGAGTGGTTAGATCGCCGCTTGTTTGATCGAGACGAAATTCGTTCTCTCCGCGCGACCCGCCGCCCCAAGCCGCCGAGCTTAAAGGAGCAGGCGCTGGCAGCGTTAGACGACGCGGTAATGCGGGGTGACTGCATCACTATTTCCGACGCATTGCCAACCATCCGCCGCGCCCTGGAGCAACTCGATGACTGATTACACAGCAACGCCCAAGCAATGGGCCGAAATAGAGCATTGGTCTGATGAATACGGCTACGCTCCTCAAACCTGCATCCTTGAACTCCGCGCCAGAGTCAAGACGCTAGAAGATGCAGTTCACAAACATATTGTCGAAACGAATTCAAACATTGTGGCTTTATTTAGCCGGGTTGAATCGTTAGAAGCTGCTGAACGCCAAACATCAACGGTCCACCAGATCAGCAAACCTCTGAAACTTACTGCAAAGCAGCAGGCAGAGTTAAAAGCATTGCTGACGCCCGATTTTAGGGTTGGCATGACGCCAACTTCTACTTCAAACCAAGTTGGTAATTCGCTGGTGGATCAGGTAGCCCGCGCTATCGGTCGAGACGATGAACCCATCAACTGGGAGGAAGAAGCCCGCGCTGCGATCCGCACGGTTGCCTTGTGGCTTAACGAAGCTCCGTTGCATCTTTACCCCGGTGATCGCGGCATCGTCGTCAATGCCCTTTATGACCAAGCAAATCAATGACTGACTTCAAATTTGTGCCACTAAACAGCCTTGAGAATCGCCTCGGTGATGCTCTTGGCCTCGCCATTGCCATGATCCGCGATCCAAGCGCCGTGGACAACAAAGCCATGGCCCAGATCGAAGCGCCATTTAAGGAATGGTGTGATGCTCTCGTTGATGGAGGTCTACTCGGTGACTGACCAACACCCGATTACTCCGCCACCTGAGCTGGTGCAGGCTTTTCTGCGCAGCAATCCATCCACCCCGGCAGAAATGACTTATGAGCAGTTCATCGCCACACGCTTCGCCCGCTGGGGCGCTGATCAGGAGCTGGAGGCATGCTGTGAGTGGGTTTCACAGTGGTGTGGTCGCTGGCCAGATGGCACCCGACCAGAGGAAGAACTCCGCGCCGCCCGCCGCCCCAAGCCGCCCAGCTTGAAGGAGCAGGCGTTGGCATTGATAAGCCACGATCCTGAGAACCAGCCTTTTCTAAGCGAAGAGGGTATTGCCATCATCCGCCGCGCCCTGGAGCAGCTCGATGACTGAACACATTGCCACCGCCCCTAAAGACGGCACCAAGATCTTGTGCGTCTGCTCTGATGGTAAAACTCGCTACTGCTGGTGGTTCGGCTGCAGCGATGTTAATGGGTGCTGGATGACGGAAGAGGTTGCCGAACCTGTTGGCTGGTACCCAGAAAAGCACCTGCCGCCGAACCGGAAGCGGCTGGCGCTGGAAGTGTTAAACGAAATAGAGAGCGGGAAACACGGGTGGCTCAGGATCTTTGACAATCTCACCACCATCCGTTGCGCTCTTGAATCACTGCCCGATTAGTCAACATCACTAATGACTGACCAACAAATTATCCAGGCGGCACGCGAAGCCGGTCTTTGCTTTCCAACTTGTTGGAGCTTGATAGCCCCTTGGGATCCCACCAGAGACGTCAGCGACGAATGGGGTGGCTACGAGCAAGGCCAGATGGATAAGCTGCGCCGCTTTGCTGAACTGATCAAAGCCTCCTAGTCCACCTCACTAATTACCATGGCTGAAACACTTACCGGACCAGGGCTTGCTG
>VFQS010000191.1_pt1 | contig 80583 bp, 80 predicted proteins | sample 3512361 | NCBI WGS metagenome assembly VFQS01 (sample SAMN10412375, study PRJNA504923) | tailings metagenome | isolation source: Relicate 1 Philex TSF3 active mining | place: Philippines | reverse complement strand
CCATGAGGCTTTTTGTTCAAGCCAACTGGCCCCATTTTAAACCGGTGACTGGCCCGTTTTTATCCCGGTGTTGACACAATGAATCTCGGTTCGAAACGTCCGAGTGTCCCTGAAGTCAGCGGGCGAATGGGTCATATTCGCGCACGACCTGATCGGGGTCGCCGTCAAATTCGTCGGCAGGGATGACAAAATAGCCCTGACCGGTCTTGATCAGGACGATAACCGTCATCAGCGTCCGGGAAAGGTTCAAGCCAAGTGATTGTGCGGTTGCAAGTGGCATGATGCGGCTCCTGTCGAGGAGCGGGACCACCCCGCTCGACAGTCGCCCCAAGGGCCGGGGGCTGGCCGCAATCACCGCGGCTCGGCTGCGGCCGCACGCGCTAGCGTAGCGGACCCTTCACGGGTTGATTGAAGGAGGACAGGCTTCGAGCCCAGGGATCAGCGGCTAATGCGAGTGGTTGGTCATGCCCGGGTGCAGGCAATTCGCGTAACCGGCGCCCCAACAAGATTGGCCTGTCCCGACCACCGGTCGTGTGATTATCGATGTTATTGATTGGGCTGGCTGGGACGTGAGCACGCCTGAATTGTCCCAAGCTGGAATTGCACTGGTGACAATGTGGTGACAATCCCGGGGGAATTGACTGTTGTCACCAAGCCCTCGCGAGCTTCGCGAGGTTCAAACAATTGGTTTTCTGGGAGAAAACTGGAGCGGGCGAAGGGATTCGAACCCTCGACCCCAACCTTGGCAAGGTTGTGCTCTACCCCTGAGCTACGCCCGCTCTGACGTTTGCGGCCCGTTGCTTTGCAGCGTTTGGGCCGGGGTGAGGCGCGCAGTTAGCAGCGGGTTTGCACCTTGCCAAGGGGAAAAATGCCTTTGTGTGAATTGCGTGGTTTTTCCCTTCACAAATCGCCGCAAAGCCCCACATTGGCGGCCGATATTCCCTACCTGAATGGAGCGTTCCCTTGGCAAGCATGGGCCTGAGCATCGACGAACAGAAGGCCGTGGACCGGTTCCGCAAGGGCGTGGTCGAACCGTCGATGACGAATCTCGTGATTCTCGATTTCTGGGCCGAATGGTGCGGGCCGTGCAAGGCGCTGACCCCGGTGCTGGAAAAGGTTGCCGCAGACTATGCCGACAGGGGCGTGGTGCTGGCCAAGATCAACGTGGACGAGGAACAGTTCATCGCCGCGCAGTTCCAGGTGCGATCGATTCCCACCGTCTATGCGATGTTCCAGGGCCAGCCGGTGGCGGACCTGACCAATGCGCGCAGCGAATCGCAGCTGAAGGGCATGCTGGACCAGTTGCTGGCCAAGCTGCCGATCCAGCCCGGCGGTGCGCCCGCGCAGGATATCGCGCCGCTGCTGGCGATGGGTGAGGACGTGCTGGCGGGGGGCGACGCCGAACGCGCGGCCAGCATCTTTGCCCAGATCCTGGAAATCGCACCGGATAACGGCCCGGCCCGTGCCGGCCTGATCCGCGCCATGCTGGCTGCGGGCGAGGTCGATTCGGCCCAGCAACTGGTCGATGCTCTGCCCCCCGAACTGGCGGGCGATGCCGAAATCGTGCGGGCCAAGGCCGCGCTCGAACTGGCGAAGGACAAGCCGGAGGACAGCGAGCTGGCCGCACTGCGGCTGGCGGCAGAGGCCGATCCGGCGGACATGGCCGCCCAGCTGGCCTATGCCACGGCGGCGTTCGCGGCGGGGAACCGCGATGCGGCGGCGGAAACGCTGCTGGCGATGATCGCGGCGGACCGGGCCTGGAATGAAGGCGCGGCGCGGGCCAAGCTGTTGCAAATCTTCGAAGCGGTCGGGCTGGAAGACCCGTGGGTTGCGGCCATGCGGCGGCGCCTGTCGATCATCCTGTTCGGATAAGGCGAGCGCCCCATGCGCATCTCGATCTTCCCCCTGCCCGGCGCGATCCTGTTTCCGGGGATGCAGTTGCCGCTGCACATCTTCGAACCGCGTTACCGCGCGATGGTGCAGGATGCGCTGGCGCGCGACAGGCGGATCGGGATGATCCAGCCGCAGCGGGCGGAAGAGGGCGCGCCGCTGTTCCAGATCGGCTGCCTCGGCAAGATCGTCGAGGTCGAGGCGCTGGACGATGGCCGCTTCAACCTGGTGCTGGAAGGCGAAGCGCGGTTCCGCGTGCTGCGCGAACTGGATGCGATCACCCCGTTCCGGCAGGTCGAGGCAGAATTGCTGGCGGAGGAGACCCATCCGGCACTCGCCCCCGTCGAACGCGCCAGCTTCGAGCGCGAGGCGCGGCGCTTTGCCGATGTGCAGGGCTATGTCGTCGATTGGGACGCGGTGACGCGGCTGGACGATGTCTCGCTGATCGACGGCGTGTCGCAGATTGCCCCGTTCGATCTGGCCGCCAAGCAGGCGCTGCTGGAAGCCGACACGCTGGCGCAGCGGTGTGAATTGCTGGTCCAGCTGATGCAGTTCTTTGGTCGCCGCGACAGCGACGACGGCCGGGTCACCCTGCAATAGGCATCACGTTGCGATCAGCACGGCCTTCACGCCGTCAATCACGTATTGTGCGGCCAGCGCGGCCAGAAGCACCCCGAGCAGGCGGGTAATCACCGCCTCCACCCGCGATCCCAGCAGTTGCATCAGCGGTCGCGCGGCAATCAGCGCGAACATGGTGAGCCCCAGCACCGCCGCCAGCGCGCCCAGGATCACCAGCGTCTGGTCCGTCCCCTGTGCGCGCGACATGAGCAGCATGATCGTGGCAATGGAGCCGGGCCCGGCAATCATCGGCATTGCCATCGGGAAGACCGAAACGTCCTCAACCTCGGGCGTCGCCTTGACCTTTTCCGCGCGTTCCTCGCGCCGCTGGGTGCGCTTTTCGAACACCATGTCGAGCGCGATCACGAACAACATGATCCCGCCCGCGATGCGGAAACTGTTGAGTTCGATGTGCAGCGCGCCAAGCAACGCCTCGCCGAACAAGGCGAAGATCACGAGAATGATCGCGGCAATGAAGCTTGCGCGCACCGCCATCGCGGTCGCCTGCTTCTGCGTCGCGCCGCTGACCAGCCCGGCATAGATCGGTGCGCAGCCGGGCGGGTCGATCACGACGAACAGCGTGACGAAGGCGGACAGGAACAGCTCCAGCATGGCTCAGTTCCCCGCCGCGACCGTTTCCTGCAACACCACGTCATGCGCGGTGCCGTTCCACAGCCGCACGGTGACCGTGCGCGAACCGTCCGGGCTGACGGCGGAGGACCAGACCAGCGTCTGGTCACGCGAAACGCCCTGTTTCAGGTCCACGCCAACGTCCGGCGCGCTGATCGGCACACCCGCCTTGCCGCTGCATTCGGCCACTTTCGAGGCGATCATCTCTGGCTCGGGCAAGGCCACACCCAGCCGGTCGCCATGATCGAGCACCCATTTCAGGCTGCCATCCTGCCCGCGCGCCCAGACGGTGGTGAAATAGCCGGTCGAATCCGGGCGCTGCCATGCGCCGTGCGTCACCGCGACTGAACCGTCGCAGCTGGACCACACCAGATGCGGCTGCCACTTCACGGTATGGGCGGGATCGGGCTTGCCCTTCAGGTATTCCAGCGCCTTGACCCGCTGCGGCACGAACATTTCCGCGTCCGGCGCGGCGGTGCTGCGGAACGCGGTCCACTGGCCCTTTTCCTGCGCCAGTTTGCTGAACGCGATTTCCGCCGCGATCACCGCGCCCGGATTGGCCACCGGGCGCAGCGGCGGCCCCGCAGGGCCGCGCGGCTGACCGCCGCACGCGGCAAGGGCAAGGCTGAGCGAAAGGACAGTCAGAACACGCTTCATGCGCGTCAGTCTAGAGCGCCCCGTCGGCCAGCGCCACCCCCGCATTGCGATGGGCCGCGACCAGCGCGTTGCGCAGCAGGACGGCAATCGTCATCGGCCCGACACCACCCGGCACCGGGGTGATCGCCCCGGCCACTTCCAGCGTCTGCGCGTAATCGACATCGCCAACCAGCCGGCCCTTGCTCTCACCCTCCGCGGGGGGAAGGCGGTTGATGCCCACGTCGATCACCGTCGCGCCGGGCTTGATCCAGCTGCCCTTGACCATTTCCGGACGGCCGACCGCGGCGACCACGATATCCGCGCGGCGCACCACGTCTTCCAGATTTTTCGTGCGGCTGTGCGCGATGGTCACGGTGCAGCTTTCGGCCAGCAAAAGCTGCGCCATCGGCTTGCCCACGATGTTGGACCGCCCGATCACCACCGCATCGAGGCCCGATAGGTTGCCCAGCTGGTCCTTGAGCAGCATCAGGCATCCCAGCGGCGTGCAGGGCACGAACCCCGGCAGTCCCACTGCCAACCGGCCAGCGTTGGTCACGTGGAACCCGTCGACGTCCTTGTCCGGGTTGATCGTGGCGATCACCTTCTGCTCGTCAAGATGCGCGGGCAACGGCAGCTGCACCAGAATGCCATCGACTGCCGGATCGGCGTTGAGTTGCTCCACCAGCGCCAGCAGGGTCGCTTCGTCAGCGTCGGCAGGCAGCTTGTGTTCAAAGCTGTTCATGCCGCATTCGAGTGTCGCCTTGCCCTTGGAGCGGACATAGACCTGGCTGGCCGGGTCCTGGCCCACCAGCACCACGGCCAGACCCGCCTTGCGGCCCGCCGCCTGCTCGAACGCCGCCGCATGGTCCGCGATCCGGGCGCGCAACCCGGCCGCAAAGGCTTTCCCGTCGATAATCGAAGCTGTCATTGCACACTCGTCATGGCGAATCCGTAAAGGATCTTCTGAAGGATGGTCAGCCCGATGATCAGCACCATCGGCGAAAAGTCGATGGCACCGGTGTTGGGCATGATCCGGCGCACGGGAGTCAGGATCGGGTCGAGCAGGGCGTTCACCGACCGCCAGATTGCCGCCACGAAATCGCTTTGCGCGTTGATCACGTTGAACTGCAGCAGCAGCGACATGATGAATTGCACGATCACGAGGGTGACCACGATCGAGATGAGGTAACCGACGATGTCGATCAACGTATACAGCAGCACAGGCCTATCCTCGTTCCAGTTGGCGCAGCGCTGATAGCCCATGGGCCTCACTAGCGGCAACCGGTACTCCCGGATCAATTTAGTAAGTGTTGCTTACAAATTTGGCAAGGGGAGTCTTGTCGGGTGCGCCAATCGCCTCCGCGATTGGCTTGTGGCACCGGCCCGCTCCCAACAAGAATCCCTACTTGCGGATCAGCGTGCCCGCCCCGCGCGAGGTGAAGATTTCCAGCAGCATCGCGTGAGGCACGCGGCCATCCAGCACGACGGCGGCTTCGCACCCGGCCTCGACCGCATGGACACAGGTTTCCAGCTTGGGGATCATGCCGCCGCTGATCGTGCCGTCCTGTTGCAGCACTTCGATGTCGGCGGGGCGCAGGTCGGTCAGCAGGTTCTTCTGCTTGTCCAGCACGCCGGTAACGTCGGTCAGCAGGAACAGCCGTGCCGCGCCCAGCGCCGCCGCAATCGCCCCGGCCATCGTATCGGCATTGATGTTATAGGTATCGCCGTCCTCGCCCACCGCGATCGGGGCGATCACCGGAATCATCCCCGCGTCGGAAATGGTCTTGATGACGTTGGTATCGACATGGCTGGGCTCACCCACAAAGCCCAGGTCGACCACCTGCTCGATCTGGCTGTCCGGATCGCGGGTGGTGCGCTGCACCTTGCGCGCGGTGACGAGACCGCCATCCTTGCCGGAAATGCCGATGGCCTTGCCCCCGGCCCCGGCGATCCAGCGCACGATTTCCTTGTTGATCGCACCTGACAGGACCATTTCGGCCACTTCCGCCGTCGCCTTGTCCGTCACGCGCAGGCCATCGACGAAGCGCGATTCGACGCCCAGCTTCTTCAGCATGTTGCCGATCTGCGGCCCGCCGCCGTGGACCACCACCGGATTGATGCCGACCGCTTTCAGCAGCACGACGTCTTCGGCAAAGTCATGCGCCAGATCGGGATCGCCCATCGCGTGGCCGCCGTATTTGACGACAAACGTGCGCCCGGCATAGCGCTGGAGGTAGGGCAGAGCCTCGACCAGGGTTTCCGCCTTGGTCAGCATTGCGGGATCGTGGGAACCAGTCATGCGCGCCCTTTACGCCGCTTGCGCCGGATTTGAAGCAAAAACCGCCCCTCAGGCGTCCAGTTTGCGGCCAATCCGCACCACCAGCGCGATGATCACCGGCACCATCACGGCGGACAGCACCACCTTGGCCAGCGCCTGTCCGATCATCAGGTCCATGATCGGACGCACGCCATAGAACGACACGGTGATGAAAATCAGTGTGTCGACGATCTGCGAAAGCGCCGCCGCGATGAACCCGCGAACACCCGCAAACGCGCCCACCGCGCCGCGCAGCCGGTCGAAAATCCAGATGTTGAGCGTGACCGACACGCCATAGGCGATGATCCCGGCCCCCATCAGCCGCCAGCCCTGCCCCAGCACGATCGGGAAGGCTTCCTTGGCCGGTTCGTACATCCCCGGATCGGTCGGCAATTGCAGCACCAGCACGGTCAGCGCGATCGCCACGATCAGCGGGATGAAGCCATAGCGCACCAGCCGGTTGGCCACGTCGCGCCCGTGCAGCTCGGCAATCGCGCTGGACAGCGCAACCAGCGTCAGGAACGGAAAGATGCCCGCTTCCACCGCCAGCGGGCCGATGCCGACCTGCTTGGTGCCCAATACGCCCCCCAGCGGGACCATACCGCCATAGAGGACAGCGAAAACGAACAGCGAGCGGGGGATCGAGGTGCCTTGCATGACAGCCGTGTAACGAGGAACACGGGATTGCGAAAGATCGCTATTTGACTGGTGGGCCTTCCCCGGCTTAGGTCACCGGCTTTGGCGACAGGGATTACAAGGGCCGCAAATGCAACATCTTTCCAGCCTGCTCGGGATGGCACTGATTCTGGTGGTGGCGGTGCTGCTGTCAAGCAATCGCAAGGCGATCCGCCTGCGCGTGGTCGGCGCGGCGTTTGCGCTGCAGGCCGGGTTCGCCGCGCTGGTGCTTTACGTGCCGTGGGGCAATGCCGTGCTGCAAGGGGCGGCGCATGGGGTGGAAAACCTGCTGGGCTATGCCCATGCCGGGGTGGAATTCCTGTTCGGCCCGCTGGCCAAGCCCGAAATCGGCGGCAACAGCTTTGCAATCGCCGCGCTGCCGGTGATCGTGTTCTTCGCGGCGCTGATCTCGATTCTCTATTACCTGGGCATCATGCAGCTGGTGATCCGCTGGATCGGCGGCGGGCTGGAAAAGATCACCGGGATCAGCCGGGTGGAAAGCCTTTCGGCGGCATCGAACATCTTTGTCGGCCAGTCGGAAAGCCCGCTGGTGATCCGCCCCTATCTCGCCGCGCTGACCCCGTCGCAGCTGTTCTGCCTGATGACGGTCGGCATGGCCGGCGTCGCGGGGACGATCCTGGCGGCTTATGCCAGCATGGGCATCCGCATCGACTTCCTGGTGGCCGCCGCGTTCATGTCCGCCCCCGGCGGGATCCTGATGGCCAAGATCATCATGCCCGATCCGCTGGGCGAAAAGCTGCCCGAACCCGATGACGTGCCGGTGCAGAGCCTGGACGAGGAACGGCCCGCCAACCTGATCATGGCCGCCGCACAGGGCGCGCAGACCGGCGTGAAGCTGGCCGTGGCCGTTGGCGCGATGGTGCTGGCGTTCGTCGCGCTGGTGGCGCTGGCGAATGGCATCGTCGGCGGGATCGGTGGCTGGTTCGGTCAGCCCGACCTCTCGTTCCAGATGATCCTGGGCTACTTCTTCGCGCCGATCTTCCGCCTGCTGGGCGCGCCCGACTGGAACGAGGCACTGGTCGCGGGCAGCTTTTTCGGCACCAAAGTGGTGCTGAACGAATTCGTTGCGTTCATCGATCTGGGCGCGGCCAAGCAGCTGTCGGAACAGACCGTCGGCATCGTGACTTTCGCACTGTGCGGGTTTGCCAACTTCAGCTCGATCGCCATCCAGATGGCGGTTACCGGCGGCCTCGCCCCCAATCAGCGGCCGATGATCGCCAAGCTGGGGATCAAGGCGCTGGTCGCGGGCAGCCTCTCCAACCTGATGAGCGCGGCGCTGGCGGGCCTGTTCCTGAGCCTGTAACCGTCGGACTTGCGCGGGTCGTTCCTCCATTCCGGAGGAAACCCCCGTATTTGCCCGGATAGTGTCGCGCGCCCGAATGGCGTGTGGAGTGGCCGATGGCCCTCCTCACCCTCACCGCCGCCGCGTTCGTATTCTGCGCGCAAGGCCCTCGCACCACCTGCGTGGTCGATGGCGACACGTTCTGGCTGAACGGCGAGAAAGTGCGCATCGCCGATATCAACGCACCGGAAACCAGCGGTGCCGCCTGTCCCGCCGAAGCGGCGCAAGGCGAGGCAGCAAAGCGGCGCTTGCTCTCCCTGCTCAATGCCGGGCCATTCGACCTGATCGTGCAGGGCCGCGCGCAGGACCGCTATGGCCGGTTGCTGCGCACCGTCACGCGCGGGGGGCGCAGTCTGGGCGGGATGCTGGTGGCCGAAGGGCTGGCCGAACCCTGGCAGGGCAAGCGCGGTGACTGGTGCGCGATGCTTGCGGGCAGCCGTTCCAGCCGATAGCGCGGCGGCATGCCGTGGCCCCGTCGCAAGTCCCATGATTATGGCCGTGTCCTGCCGACCCACCGCTGGCAGGGGCTTGGCCGGCGCCAGCGGTTCTGGCGCGCCTTCAAGCCATGGCTGGCGCTGGGCGCGCTGCTGCTGCTCTGGCCGCTGCTCGACGCCGCGCTGGTGGAGCCGCCCGCCGCGCTGTCTGGCGCTCCAGAGCGCGTGACCGGCCCGTTCACCCGCTGCGGAACGGGTAACAGCACGAACTGCGTGGTCGATGGCGATACCTTGCGGATTGGCGCGCGGCGCATCCGCCTGATCGGGATCGACGCACCCGAACTCCATGCCCCCGCCTGCCCCGCCGAAGCCGCACAGGCCGAGGCCGCGACCGAGGCGCTGCTGGCGCTGGTGCGCCAGGGCCCGTTCGACATGGCCGGCCCATTGGGCGATCCGCGCGACAAGTATGGGCGCGAACTGCGCGTGCTGACGCGGGTGAAGCCCGACGGGACGGTCCAGTCGCTTGGCGCAGACCTGCTGGCCACGGGCACAGTGCGCCGCTACCTCGGCGGCCTGCGCGGCGGCTGGTGCTGATTCGCGCGGCAACGAAACGGATGGAGAGAGAAATGCTGCTGATTCAGGGCTGGCTGAAGCTGGCGACCGGCGAATTCGACAAAGTGCAGGAACAGGCCGCCGCAATGGTGGCGGCAACCAATGCCGAAGACGGCTGCATCCACTATGCCTTCGCGCGCGACATCACCGATCCGGACCTGATCCACATTTCCGAACGCTGGGCCAGCGAGGAAGCGCTGGGCGCGCATTCCGCCAGCGCGCACATGGCCGCGTTCCAGCAGGCGATGGGCACCGTGAAGACCGAAGGGGCAGACTTGTGGCTCTATTCGGCAGAAGGACTGAAGAAGCTGATGTAAGCCTATTATCCGGAATTGCATTCCGGATGTTCGGCACCGGCCCGCTCCCCCGCCCGGCCACCCAACGGAATTGTACGCTGTGGGTGGCCGGGCGGGGGAACGGGCCGGTGCCGAACCCGAAATTCGCTCTTTCGCGAATTTCGGAAAGACAATGGCCCATTACGCGGACGGCAGCAGCCGTTCGCGCCCGTGCTGGACCACTTCCGCCAGCCAGTCCTTGCCCGCCCGCACCCGCGCCAGGTTGTGCGTGTCCTTGTGGGTGACGATCCAGAAGCTGCGCAGGATGCGTCGCTCCGATAGGACCGGAACCAGCGCCGGATCGGCATCGCCGATGAAGCACGGCAGCACTCCCATCCCTGCCCCCGCCGCGATTAGCCGGTGCTGGGCATTGATGCTGGACGAGCGCAGCGTTGCCGCCAGGCCAGGGTGCAGCTCATCCAGATAGCGCAGTTCCGGGGCATAGAGCAGGTCGGGGATGTACCCGACCAGCCGGTGCCCCTGCGCCAGTTCCGCCGCGCGCGTGGGCATCCCCGCATCGGCCAGATACGGCCGACTGGCATAGAGCCGCAGTGCATAGTCGGACAGCTTGCGCGCGATCACCGGTCCGGCCTTGGGGCGCGATAGCGTCACGGCAATATCCGCCTCGCGCTTCGACGGGCTGAGGAACCCGCTGCTGGCGACCAGATCGATCGTCAAGACTGGGTGCGCGCGGGCGAAATCGGGCAGTAGGGGCGGCAGGAACCATGTGCCGAACCCTTCCGACACGCTGATCCGCAACGTGCCGGACAGCCCGCCGCTGGCCCCCGCCCCCTCGCCGATCCCGGCGGCGGCGTGCGCCATGGCTTCCACCCGCGCCAGCAGCGCCTCGCCCGCCTCGGTCAGCACCTGCCCTTCGCGGGTTTGCTCAAACAGCGTCGCGCCCAGCCGCGCTTCCAGCCGGCGCAGGCGGCGGCCCATCGTGGTGGCATCCACGCCCATGACCTGCGCCGCGCGCGCCAGCTGGCCCGCGCGGGCAATCGCCAGAAAGGCCTGATAATCGCTCCAGTCAGTTGCCTGCATAAATGCAGCTCATAGGCGCGAAATTGCAACTTGTCTGCACGACATTGCAGGTGCAGGGCTGTGGCAACACGGGATTCGAGAGGAACCGCCCATGCGCTTTATCGACCATTTCATCGCCGGTGGCACCGGCGGCCTGACCACGCCGCGCAAGGGCGACGTGTTCGATCCCAACAACGGCGGCGTGCAGGCGCAAGTCGCGCTGGGCGATGCCGCCGTGCTGGAACGCGCCGTGCAGGCCGCGGCCGCGGCCCAGCCCGCCTGGGCTGCAACCAACCCGCAGCGCCGCGCCCGCGTGATGTTCAACTTCAAGGCGCTGGTCGAAGCCAACATGGACGAGCTGGCGCTGATGCTGTCCAGCGAACATGGCAAGGTCATCGCCGACGCCAAGGGCGACATCCAGCGCGGGCTGGAAGTGATCGAATTCTGCTGCGGCATCCCGCACGTCCTGAAGGGCGAATACACGCAAGGCGCCGGGCCCGGCATCGACGTCTATTCGATGCGCCAGCCGATCGGCATCGGCGCCGGCATCACCCCGTTCAACTTTCCCGCGATGATCCCCCTGTGGATGAGCGGCGTGGCGATCGCCACCGGTAACGCCTTCATCATCAAGCCCAGCGAGCGCGACCCCAGCGTGCCGGTGCGGCTGGCCGAACTGTTCCTGGAAGCCGGCCTGCCCGAAGGCATCTGCCAGGTCGTCCACGGTGACAAGGAAATGGTCGACGCGATCCTCGATCACCCGGCGATCGGCGCGGTCAGCTTCGTCGGTTCGTCCGACATCGCGCACTACGTTTACAACCGCGGCGTCGCGGCGGGCAAACGCGTGCAGGCGATGGGCGGGGCCAAGAACCACGGCATCGTCATGCCGGATGCGGACCTCGATCAGGTGGTCAACGATCTGGCGGGGGCAGCCTTCGGTTCGGCCGGGGAACGCTGCATGGCGCTGCCGGTCGTCGTGCCAGTCGGCGCGGACACGGCCGAGCGCCTGAAGGCCAAGCTGATCCCGGCGATCGAGGCACTAAAGGTCGGCATCTCGACCGATGCCGAGGCGCATTACGGCCCGGTCGTGACCCAGGCGCACAAGGAAAAGGTCGAAGGCTGGATCGCCCGCTGCGTGGAAGAAGGTGCGGAACTGGTGATCGACGGGCGCGGGTTCACCCTGCAAGGCCACGAAAACGGCTACTTCGTCGGCCCGACGCTGTTCGATCACGTCACCCCCGACATGGACAGCTATCACAACGAAATCTTCGGCCCGGTGCTGCAGATGGTCCGCGCCAACGATTTCGAGGAAGCGCTGAGCCTTGCCAGCAAGCACCAGTATGGCAATGGCGTGGCGATATTCACCCGCAACGGCCACGCCGCGCGCGAATTTGCCGCGCGGGTGAACGTCGGCATGGTCGGCATCAACGTGCCGATCCCGGTGCCGGTCGCCTATCACACTTTCGGCGGGTGGAAGCGCAGCGCGTTTGGCGACACCAACCAGCACGGCATGGAGGGCGTGAAGTTCTGGACCAAGGTCAAGACCGTCACCGCCCGCTGGCCGGATGGCTCGCCCGATGGCGGAAATGCGTTTGTCATCCCGACGATGGGGTGAGATAGGCTAGGCTTATGTTCAATCAGTTTGCCCTGACCGAAGACCAGCTCGCCATTCAGGATATGGCGCGCAAGTTTACCGCAGACCGGATCACGCCCTTTGCCGCGCAGTGGGACGAGGATCACCATTACCCCGTCGACGTCTGGAAGGCGGCGGGGGAACTGGGCTTTGGCGCGATCTATGTGTCCGAGGAATCGGGCGGGATCGGTCTGGGGCGGCTGGAAGCGGCGCTGATCATGGAAGCCATGGCCTATGGCTGCCCGGCGACCAGCGCCTATATCTCCATCCACAACATGGCGGCGTGGATGATCGACACGTTCGGCGGCGATGACCTGAAGGCGCGTTATCTGCCGGACCTGGTGTCGATGGACAAGATCGCCAGCTATTGCCTGACCGAGCCCGGCAGCGGATCGGACGCGGCGGCCCTGAAAACCACTGCGCGGCTGGACGGGGGCCACTATGTCCTCAACGGCACCAAGCAGTTCATTTCGGGCGGCGGGGTGAACGACGTTTATGTCGTGATGGTCCGCACCGGCGATAACGGCGCAAAGGGCATTTCCTGCCTGGTGGTGGACAAGGACACGCCCGGCCTGTCATTCGGCGCGCCGGAAAAGAAGCTGGGCTGGAACGCCAGCCCCACCGCGCAAGTGATCTTCGAGGATTGCCGGGTGCCGGTGGCCAATCGCGTCGGCGCGGAAGGGGACGGGTTCCGCTTCGCGATGGCCGGGCTGGACGGCGGGCGGCTCAACATCGGGGCCTGTTCGCTCGGCGGGGCGCAGCGCTGCCTGGACGAGGCGATTGCCTATACCAAGGATCGCCAGCAGTTCGGTCAGCCGGTGGCCGATTTCCAGAACACCCAGTTCATGCTGGCCGACATGGCGACCGACCTCGAGGCCGCGCGCGCCTTGCTTTACATGGCAGCCTGCAAGGTCAGCGCCAATGCGCCCGACAAGTCGCGCTTCTCGGCCATGGCCAAGCGCCTCGCCACCGACAGTGGCAGCAAGATCGTCAACGATGCGTTGCAACTGTTCGGCGGCTATGGCTACCTCAAGGACTATCCGATCGAGCGGTTCTGGCGCGACCTGCGGGTTCATTCGATCCTGGAGGGCACGAACCAGATCATGCGCATGATCGTGGGACGGGATCTGCTGCGCCAATGACCAATATTTCCGGGACTGACGACATTATCATCCGGCGCGAAGGCGCCGCCGGGTTCCTCTCGCTCAATCGCCCCAAGGCGATCCATGCGCTGACCCTGCCGATGGTCCACGCGATGACCGCCGCGCTGCTGGAATGGCGGGACGATCCCGAAGTGCGCGCGGTGATCATCGACCATGCGGAGGGGCGCGGCTTCTGCTCTGGCGGGGACATCGCGTTCCTGCGCAATTCGGCGCTGAACGATGGCGGCGTGTCCGGGCGGCAGTTCTTCCACGATGAATACCAGCTCAACCATCTGATCTTCACCTATGAAAAGCCAGTCGTGGCCTTCATGGACGGGATCACGATGGGCGGCGGCGTGGGCATTTCGCAGCCTGCGCGGTTCCATGTCGCGACCGAGAATACCCGCTATGCCATGCCCGAAACCGGGATCGGCCTGTTCCCGGACGTTGGCGGCGGCTGGTACCTGTCGCGCCTGCCTGGGCGGATCGGGCAGTTCCTGGCGCTGACCGGCGCGCGGTTTGACGGGGCGGAATGCAAGTGGGCGGGCCTTGCCACCCACTACCTGCCGCACGAGGCGCTGGCCGAGGCGAAGGCCCGGATCGCGCAGGGGCATGAACCGGGGCAAGTGCTGGCCGCGCTCTCCGCCACCCCGCCCCATGCCCGGATCGAGGATAACGCGCTGCGCATCGCAAAGCACTTCGCGTCGGACCGGTATGAGGACATTCTCGCCAGCCTGGCCGCCGACGACAGCGAATGGGCGGCAAAGGAACTCGCGACCCTGCAAACCAAATCGCCCCAGACCTGCAAGGTTGCGCTGCGCCAGTTGGCAGAGAGCCTGACGTGCGCCGATTTCGCCGCGAACATGGCGATGGAGTACCGCATCGCCAGCCGCGTGCTGACCCTGCCCGACTTTGCCGAAGGGGTTCGCGCCGTGATCGTCGACAAGGACAACGCACCGCAGTGGAACCCGGCCACGCCCGAAGGCGTGACCGATGACCTGATCGCCAACATTTTCGCAGCCCTGCCGGCTGCCGAGGAATGGAAACCCCTATGAGCTTCGAAAACATCCTGGTCGAACAGCGCGGCGCGGTCACGCTGATCACGCTGAACCGTCCGCAGGCGCTGAACGCGCTCAACAGCCTGGTGCTGGAAGACCTGATCGCCGCCTTTGCCGCGTTCGAGGCAGACCCGTCGCAGCGCTGCGCGGTGCTGACCGGGGCGGGCGAAAAGGCGTTCGCCGCCGGGGCCGACATCAAGGAAATGGCCGACAAGCCCGCTGCGGACTTCTACGCCCAAGACTTCTTCAGCCGCTGGACCAGCCATCTGGTCAAGACCACGCGCAAGCCCTGGATCGCCGCCGTCAACGGCTTTGCGCTGGGCGGCGGGTGCGAGCTCGCCATGATGGCGGACTTCATCATCGCGGCGGATACCGCCCGCTTTGGCCAGCCCGAAATCAAGCTGGGCGTGGCCCCCGGCATGGGCGGCAGCCAGCGCCTGACCCGCGCCGTGGGCAAGGCCAAGGCGATGGAAATGTGCTTGACCGGGCGGATGATGGGCGCCGAGGAAGCTGAACGGAGCGGCCTCGTCGCGCGCGTGGTGCCGCTCGCCAACCTGCTCGACGAAGCCTTGAAGACCGCCGCCGAAATCGCCGCGATGCCGCCGCTGGCCGCGATTGCGAACAAGGAAATGGTCAACGCCGCGTTCGAAACCACACTGGAACAGGGCGTGGTGCTGGAACGCCGCATCTTCCAGGTGCTCACCGCGACCGAGGACAAGGCTGAAGGCATGGCCGCGTTCATCGAGAAGCGCCCCGGCGTGTGGCAGGGGAAGTAAGCCCATGAAGATCGCGTTCATCGGCCTTGGCAACATGGGCGGCGGGATGGCCGCGAACCTGGTCAAGGCCGGGCATGACGTCCACGCCTTCGACCTGTCGGCAGACGCCCTTGCCCGCGCGGCCGAGAATGGCTGCACCACCTACACCTCGGTGCGGGAAGCTGTGCAGGGCGCCGATGCGGTCGTTTCGATGCTGCCCAACGGGGCGATCGTCAACAGCGTCTATACCGCCGATGTGATCGGCCATGCGCCCGCCGGCGCGCTGCTGCTCGATTGCTCGACCATCGATGTCGACACGGCGAGGCTGGTTGGCGCTGCCGCGGCATCGGGCGGCTATCCGATGGTCGATGCCCCGGTTTCCGGCGGGATCGCGGCGGCCAATGGCGGCACGCTGACCTTCATGGTCGGCGGCAGTGCGGATGCCTTTGCCAAGGCCGAACCCATCCTGTCCGCGATGGGCAAGGCGGTGATCCACGCCGGGGACAGCGGCGCGGGCCAAGCCGCCAAGATCTGCAACAACATGATCCTGGGCGCGACGATGATCGCCACGTGCGAGGCCTTTGCGCTGGCCGAGAAGCTGGGGCTGGACCTCCAGACCTTCTACGACATTTCCAGCAAGGCCTCGGGCCAGTCGTGGTCGATGACCAGCTACTGCCCGGTTCCCGGCGTCGGCCCGGCCAGCCCGGCGGACAACGGCTATCAGGGCGGGTTCGCCGCCGCGTTGATGCTCAAGGACCTGAAGCTGGCGATGGAAGCGGCCCGCTCCGCCGGATCGCAAGTGCCGATGGGCGCACGCGCCGAGGAACTCTACGCCGCGTTCAACGCGGCTGGGAACGGCGGGCAGGACTTTTCCGCGATCATCAAGACGCTTTAGGCCGTCGCCCTTCGACAAGCGCCGAGTGCTGGGATAAGGGGAGCAGGTGTCCAGCGCTTCCCCCACTCCCCACCATGAACACCACGCCGCCCCGTTCATCGCGGTGACATTTGGCATCGCGCTGTTCAGCGTGATGGACGGGCTGATGAAGAACGCCTCGATCGCGGTCGGGGCGTATAACGCGATGCTGTTCCGCTCGCTGATCGGGACCGCGCTGATGTTCCCGTTGTGGAAGCTGCGCGGCGGGGTCTGGCCCGATGCCGGAGCGATGAAGCTGCACGCGCTGCGCGGTGCGGTCAGCGGCGGCATGGCGACGACGTTCTTCTGGGGGCTGGTGCGCGTGCCGATGGCTGAAGGCATCGCGCTGTCGTTCATTGCGCCGCTGATCGCGCTCTACCTTGCCGCCGTGCTGCTGGGCGAAACCATCGGCAAGCGCGCGATCCTGGCCTCGCTGCTGGGGCTGGCGGGCGTGGTGGTGATCGGTGCGGCCCGGATCGGCGAGCAGGATTTCAGCGACGATGCCGCATGGGGGATCGGCGCAATCCTGCTGTCGGCCGTGCTCTATGCCTTCAACCTGATCCTCCAGCGCAAGCAGGCGTTGCTGTCCGGCCCGACCGAGGTCGCGCTGTTCCAGACGGTGTTCGTCGCGCTGTTCCTGGGCCTGGCCGCACCGTGGCTGGCCGCTGTGCCGGACAATCGCGCGCTGCTGGACATTGGCGCGGGGGCGGTGCTGGCGATGATTTCGCTGATGGTGATCTCGTGGGGCTATGGCCGGGCGGAAACGCAGGTGCTGCTGCCGATCGAATATACCGCGTTCATCTGGGCCGCGATCATCGGCTGGTTCATGTTCGCCGAACCGGTGACCGTGCCGACAATCATCGGCGTGGTCCTGATCGTATTGGGATGCTGGATCGCCGCACCCCGCAAGGAACATATCGAACAGACCGCACTTTAGTCTAATATCGGCCCCGCCCCTTGACGCGCGGGGGATTCGCGCGCATCGGCGGCGCCGACAACTGGCCCTGCTGCACTCGCGAAAAGGGCGCGCGGGGCAGGGTATTTTAGCTCAGGAGATCAGCAGGGATGACCCAGGTCGGACAGGATACACTCGGTACGCGCAGCACGCTGAACGTGGGGGGCAAGGAATTTGCCTATTACTCGCTGAAGAAGGCCGCCGCCAAGCTGGGCGACGTCAGCCGCCTGCCGTTCAGCATGAAGGTGCTGCTGGAAAACCTGCTGCGTTTTGAAGACGGCGGTTTCACCGTGTCCACCCAGGATGCCCAGGCGCTGGTCGACTGGCAGAAGAACCCGACCGAATCGCAGAACGAAATCCAGTACCGTCCGGCCCGCGTGCTGCTGCAGGACTTCACCGGCGTGCCCTGCGTCGTCGATCTGGCCGCGATGCGCGACGCGATTGCCAAGCTGGGCGGCGATACCAGCAAGATCAACCCGCTGGTCCCCGTGAACCTGGTGATCGACCACTCGGTCATGGTCGATGAATTCGGCCACCCCAAGGCGTTCGAACAGAACGTCGAGATCGAATACCACCGCAACATGGAACGCTATGACTTCCTGAAGTGGGGTTCCAAGTCGCTCAACAACTTCTACGCCGTTCCCCCGGGCACCGGCATCTGCCACCAGGTGAACCTGGAAAACATCGCGCAGACGGTGTGGACCTCGACCGACCAGAACGGCGCCACCGTGGCCTATCCCGACACCTGCGTCGGCACTGACAGCCACACCACCATGATCAACGGCCTGGGCGTGCTGGGCTGGGGCGTCGGCGGGATCGAAGCCGAAGCCGCGATGCTGGGCCAGCCGGTCTCGATGCTGATCCCCGAAGTCGTCGGCTTCAAGCTGACCGGCGCGCTGAAGGAAGGCGTGACCGCGACCGACCTGGTGCTGACCTGCACCAACATGCTGCGCAAACATGGCGTGGTCGGCCGCTTCGTCGAATACTACGGCCCCGGCCTCGCCTCGCTCAGCCTGGCGGACCGTGCAACGCTGGCCAACATGGCGCCGGAGTACGGCGCGACCTGCGGCTTCTTCGGGATCGACGACAAGACGCTGGACTACCTGCGCCTGACCGGCCGCGAGGAAGACCAGATCGCGCTGGTCGAGGCCTATGCCAAGGAGCAGGGCTTCTGGATCGACCCTAACGCGCCGGACGCCGTGTTCTCCAGCACGCTGGAACTCGACATGGGCACCGTGGTGCCGTCGCTCGCCGGTCCGAAGCGCCCGCAGGACCGCGTGGACCTGACGCAAGTTGACGACGTGTTCGCCAAGGACATGGCCGAAACCTACAAGAAGACCAACACCCGCGTGCCGGTCGAAGGCAAGGACTTCGACATCGGTGACGGCGACGTGATGATCGCTGCGATCACCAGCTGCACCAACACGTCGAACCCCGGCGTGCTGGTTGCCGCCGGCCTGGTTGCCAAGAAGGCCGACGAACTGGGCCTGAAGCCCAAGCCGTGGGTCAAGACCTCGCTCGCACCGGGGTCGCAGGTCGTCACCGACTACCTCGAAAAGGCCGGCCTCCAGTCGCACCTCGACAACGTCGGGTTCAACCTGGTCGGCTATGGCTGCACTACCTGCATCGGCAACTCCGGTCCGCTGGCCGAACCGATCAGCAAGGCGATCAACGAAAACGGCCTCGTCGCCGCCGCCGTGATCTCGGGCAACCGCAACTTCGAAGGCCGCGTCTCGCCCGACGTGCGCGCCAACTTCCTCGCCTCGCCGCCGCTGGTGGTGGCCTATGCGCTGAAGGGCACCGTGATCGACGATTTCGTCACGACCCCGATCGGCACCGGCAAGGATGGCCAGGACGTGTTCCTCAAGGACATCTGGCCGACCAACGAGGAAGTCGCCAGCACGATGGCCTCCTGCATGGACCGCGCGATGTTCCAGGCCCGCTATGCCGACGTCTACAAGGGCGACGAGCACTGGCAGGCGATCAACGTCACGGGCAGCGAAACCTATTCCTGGCGCGCCGGGTCGACCTATGTCGCCAACCCGCCGTACTTCGACGGCATGTCGATGACCCCGGCCCCGGTGCAGGACATCGTCGAAGCCAAGCCGCTGCTGATCCTGGGCGATTCGATCACCACCGACCACATCAGCCCGGCCGGCAACATCAAGGCTGACAGCCCGGCTGGCCAGTGGCTGATGGAGCACCAGGTCGCCAAGGCCGACTTCAACTCCTACGGCGCGCGCCGCGGCCACCACGAAGTGATGATGCGCGGCACCTTTGCCAACATCCGCATCCGCAACGAAATGGTCCCCGGCATCGAAGGCGGCATGAGCCGCTATGGCGAGGAAGTGCTGCCGGTCTATGACGTGGCGATGAAGCACAAGGCCGACGGTACGCCGATGGTCGTCGTTGCGGGCAAGGAATACGGCACCGGCTCCAGCCGTGACTGGGCCGCCAAGGGCACCAACCTGCTGGGCGTGCGCGCGGTGATCGTGGAGAGCTTCGAGCGTATTCACCGTTCCAACCTGGTCGGCATGGGCGTGCTGCCCCTGCAGTTCAAGGACGGCCAGACCCGCGAAACGCTGGGCCTGACCGGCGACGACACCTTCACCATCAAGGGTGTTGCCAGCCTGCAGCCGCGCCAGGACGTTGAAGTCGTCGTCACCCGCAAGGATGGCAGCAGCTTCAGCTTCACCGCGCTGTGCCGGATCGATACCGCCAACGAAATCGAGTATTTCAACAACGGCGGCATCCTGCACTACGTGCTGCGCAAGCTGGCCGCCTGATGCTGGAGACCCCGGTCCAGAGCGCACTGGAAGAGGTCCTCGTGCCTCGTCTGGGGGCGCTGGGATGGAAGCGCCGCGGTTCGCGTGGCTTCCTCCAGCGTCACGGCTCCACGGCCTGGGTCATCCGCATCCAGCACGGCGACTATTACAAGAAGCATGGCGCGTGCCGCTTGACGGTGCGCGTCATGCGCGTCCGGTTCCTGCCGTTCGCCTCGCGCAAGGCGATCGAGCCATGCCTGCGCTCGCCGCAGTTGTGGCGCGAAACCTCGTGGGACGATCCGTTCCTGCTGCGTTTCGCGCGGCGCACGATGCGGTCATTGGGCGAGCTGACCGAGGCGGGCGAGCCGTTCTGGTACAGCTATGACGCCGACAGCGCAGAGGATTGCCTGCGCGTTGCCACCGAAGTCGCCGATGACATCGAAACGTACGCAATGCCCTGGTTCAGCAAGCTGTTCTGGCGCGCGCCGCACCACATCAAGGGCCGCAAGCAGGCCGAGCAGGAGCGCTTTGACACGCTGCGCGCCAGCAAGGGCTGAAACCGGCCCCACCGGATAAACGAAAAAGGGCGGTCCGCAGGGACCGCCCTTTTTTCATGCCGGATCGCGCCGCGACCGGTCAGGCCGTGCGCCGGGCCAACCGCCGCCGCCCGACCAGCACCGCCGCCGCTGCGCCAAACAGCAGCATCATCGGCGGGGCCGGAACGTCGGTCCCGCTGGAGGTGTTGCCCGTCGAAGTGTTGCCCGAGCTGGTCGAGGTCGAAGTCGAGGACGAAGTCGACGAGCTGGTGCTCGACGACGTCGAGGAGCTGGTGCTGGTCGAGACGTTGCCCGAAGTGCTGGTGCTCGACGACGTGCTGGTGCTGACGTTCCCCGAGGTCGAGGAACTGGTCGACACATTGCCCGACGACGACGTCGAGCTGGACGAAGACACGTTGCCCGACGATGACGAGGTCGAATTGTTACCGGACGACGAACTGACGTTGCCCGAGCTGGTCGAGGTGGAGCTGCTGCTGGTCACGCCGCCGGTCGAGGTCGAGACGTTGCCGGACGACGTCGAAGTGCTGCTGGTGACACCCCCCGTGGAGGTGGAAACACCGCCGGTCGAGGTCGAGACGCCACCCGTGGAGGTCGAGACGCCACCCGTCGAGGTGGTGCTGGAGCTGGTGATCCCGCCCGTGGTGGTCGTGCTGGTCAGGCCGCCCGTCGAGGTCGAGGTCGATCCGCCCGTCGAGGTGAACCCGCCGGTCGAGGAGGAGCTGGAACCGCCCGACGACGAGGTCGAACCGCCAGAGGTCGAAGTGGAAGTGGAGCCGCCCGAGGTCGTGGTGGAAACCACCACGCTGCCGCTGCTGCCGCCGCTGCCGCCGAAGAACCCGCCAAAGAAGCCGCCGCCAAAGCCGAAGCCGCCCGACCCGCCAATCACTACCGGCCCGCCATCGCCGCCGCCCGAAGGCATCGGCATTTGCGGGAGCTGCGGCAGCACGGGCATGGCCATCGCCATCTGCTGCGGCTCGGCGGCGGGTGCGCAGCTGACGGTCTTGGTCACGACGCGGCGGATGCGCTTCATCTTGCGCGGTTCGGCAGCTGCGGTGCGCACGATCTTGCGCTTGGCGATCCGTGCCGGCGCGGCCTTGGCCTGCTTGACGTACTGCACCTTGGCAGCCGGAGCTTCTGCCACGTGCACCGCGCCCCCACCGACGACCGCCCCGCCAGCCGCCAGGGCCGACAATTTCACAAGCGCCATCCGAACCGACATAAGCTCTGCTCTCTTTGCCCACCGGGGCGATACGGACTCGCAGCCACTGCTGCCAGCACGCCCCTGTAGATCCAAAAGCACAGAGGAAGGTTAAAGCCTCAACGCTGTTAACCTTGATTCCGCTGTCCCGGCGCGGGATTCCGGCGAATTAACCACGCCGCCGCAGACAAGTGTCTCATTCTGAAACCGAATTATGCGCAAGTGCGACTGCCGGAGGCGAAAATCCGTTAACCTTCACCCGTTTACGGCGAATCGAACAGCCCCCCGATCTGGCCGCCCACACCGCCACCCGGCGGGGCAATTCCCAGGTGCTGCCAGCCCCGGTCGTTCAGGCAGCGCCCGCGCGCGGTGCGGGCGATCAGGCCCAGCTGGATGAGGTAGGGTTCGACCACTTCCTCGATCGTGTCGCGCGGTTCGGACAGGCCGGCCGCCAGCGTTTCCACGCCCACCGGCCCGCCTTTGTAGATATCCGCGATCATGTGCAGGTAACGCCGGTCCTGCGCGTCCAGCCCCAGCCCGTCCACTTCCAGCCGGGTCAGCGCATCATCGGCAATGGCGCGCGTAATCACCCCATTGCCGGCAACATGGGCAAAGTCGCGCACCCGCCGCAGCAGCCGCCCCGCCACGCGCGGCGTGCCGCGCGCGCGCCGGGCAATTTCCCGCGCGCCGTCCGCGTCGATCCCGATCCCCAGCAGCCCCGCCCCGCGCGTCACTACGCGTTCCAGTTCCGGCTCGGTGTAGAAGTTCAGCCGCACCGGAATGCCGAACCGGTCGCGCAGCGGTGTGGTCAGCAGCCCCTGCCGCGTCGTCGCGCCAACCAGCGTGAAGGGCGGCAGATCGATCCGCACCGAGCGCGCGGACGGCCCTTCCCCGATCATCAGGTCGAGCGCGCGGTCCTCCATCGCGGGATAGAGCACTTCCTCGACCACCGGGCTCATCCGGTGAATCTCGTCGATGAACAGGACGTCGCCCGCTTCCAGATTGGTGAGGAGCGCGGCCAGATCGCCCGACTTGGCGATCACCGGGCCGGACGTCGCCCGGAACCCCACCCCCAGCTCGCGCGCGACGATCTGCGCCAGCGTAGTCTTGCCCAGCCCCGGCGGACCAAAGAACAGCACGTGGTCCATCGCCTCGCCGCGCGATTTCGCGCTTTCGATGAACACCCGCAGGTTGTCCTTCGCCGCCGCCTGCCCGACAAACTCGGCCAGCGTCTTGGGCCGCAGCGCCGCGTCAGCGTCCTCGATCTGGCGATGCGCGGACAGGAGGGGGTTATCGTTCATCCCGCCACCCGCTTCAGCGCCACACGCACCAGGTCATTCAGGCCCGCCCCGTCGCCCAGCTCATCGAGCGCCCGCGCAACCGCATCCGTCGCGACGTTGGGCTTGAAGCCGAGGTTCTGCAGCGCCGATACCGCGTCCGCGCTGGCTGATCCGGCGGGTGCGGTGGCCACGCCGGGGGCGCCGGGGATGGTGGGCAGGCCGCCGGCCTTGTCCTTCAATTCGTTGACGATGCGGGTGGCGATCTTGGTTCCCACGCCTTGTGCGCGGGATACCATCGCGACATCGCCGCCCGCGCAGGCGCGTTGCAATTCCTCGGTGCTGAGCGCGGAGAGGACGGCCAGCGCCATCTTGCTGCCCACGCCCTGCACCCCGGTCAGCAGCCGGAACCATTCGCGTTCGCCCGCGCTGCCAAAGCCGATCAGGCGCATGTCGTTTTCCGACACCTGCAATTCGGTGTGGAGCGTCACCCGGTCCCCCCGCACGCCCAGCGCGGCGAGCGTCTTGACCGAGCAGTGGACGAGGTAGCCCACCCCGTTCACGTCGATCACTGCCCAGTCGGGGCCGAAATCATCCAGCAGGCCTGTCAGCTTTGCGATCATGCTTTGTTCTATTGCACAGGGTGAAATCGCGGGGAAGGGAAAAGGTGCGCGCGTGCGAGCGGCGGTGACAGGGTGGCCCCGTCCGGCTATGCCCTTGACGATGCAGGGGCAAACCGGATCGTCGCGCGGCTGGATACTGGCCATCACCGCCGTGGTGCTGGCCGCGCTGGTGCTGCGCTGGCGAGCATTTTCGCCGTTCGACATCAGCCACGCCGATGAATTGATGCAATACCTAGAACAGGCCAAGCGGCTCGCCACCGGGCAGGGCATCGTGCCGTGGGAATACCGCTATGGCGCGCGCAACGGGGGCATTGCGCAGATCCTGAGCGTGCCGTGGTTGCTGGGTGAGCGGTTCGCGCCCGGCACGCTGGGGGCGATGCTGCTGGCGCGGTGGAGCTTTGTGCTGCTCACCCTGCTCGCGCTCCCCGCCGCATGGAAGCTGGGCGCGCTGACCGGCCGGGCGCAGGCGCTGATCGCGCTGCTGGTCGCGGCGGTGTGGTATGAAAGCGTGCTGTTTTCCACGCTGCTGCTGTCCGAAGTGCTGGCAACCGGGCTGATTGCCTGCGCGCTGCCGCTGCTGCTGGCAGACGAGCGCCGCGCGGGGGCGCTGCGCTGGGCGGGGCTGCTGCTGGGGCTGGGTGTGGTGGTGCGGCTGCAGTTCGCGCCGTTCGCGGCGGTGGTGGCGCTGCTGACCTTGCGGACCGACAGGAAGGCGTGGGGCCAGCTGGTGCTGGGCGGGCTGGGCGCAGCCGTGATCGGTGGCCTCAGCGATCTGGCGATGGGGCGCTGGCCGTTCGAATGGGTCTGGGTCAATTTCAGCTATAACATCGGCGAAAGCCGCGCCGCACGGTTCGGTGAGAACGGACCGTTCGATTACTTCACCTGGCTGGCCGTCCACCTGGGCCCCGGCGCGCCGCTGATCGTGGCCGCGGCACTGGCGGTGCCCGCGCGCTATCGCCCCGTGCTGTGGGCGCTGGCGGCGAACATCGTGTTCCACAGCCTGATCACGCACAAGGAATACCGCTTCATCTGGCTGTCCACCTTTCTGCTGCTGGTCATGGCGGCCATCGGCAGCGTCGGCCTGCTGGAACGGCTGCGCGCCGCGCGCGGCACGAAGGTTGGACCGGCGCAGCTGGTGCTGCTGGGCGCGGGCTGGATCGTGCTGTCAGTGACGGCGGAGCAGATGTCCGGCGGTGCCGGCGCGATGCGCGGCGGCGGGCCGATCCCGCGCGTGGTGCAGGATCATGTCCGCGCCGGTTCGGCCTGCGGCATCGCCCTGCCCGACCAGTGGCGCGCGCATCTGGTGCCCGCGCTGCTGCCGCGACAGGCCCCGCTCTACATCGCGCCCGAAGGCATGGTTGCGCGCGGGGAGCGGCTGCCCCGCGATCTGGCCGCGGCAGCCAATACCCTGGTTTTCGAGGATCGCCCGGTCGGCGCGGGCGATTACGTGCAGGTCAAGTGCGAGAGCAACGGGCCGGTCAAGGCCTGCCTCTATGTCCGGCAGGGCGCGTGCACGCCCGCGCCGCAGTGGTCCTATCAATCCGCGCTGGAACGCGAAGACCTTTAGCGCACCATGTGTGCGTGGGTAATGGCGACCGCCAGCGCATCCGCCGCGTCGGCCCCGGCCAGTTTCACCCCCGGCAGCAAAACTTTCAGCATTGCCTGAACTTGCGCCTTTTCCGCCGCGCCGGTGCCGACCACGGCCTTCTTGATCAGCCGCGTGGCATATTCCGCCACCGGCAGACCCGCGCGCGCCAGGGTGAGCAGGCACACCCCGCGCGCCTGCCCCAGCTTCAGCGTCGACTGCGGGTTCTTGTTGACGAACACTTCCTCGACCGCGCTGGTATCCGGGCGATAGCGCAGGATCACGTCGGTCAGCTCGCGGTCGAGCGTGACCAGACGGTCGGGCAAGGCCATAGCGGCATCGGTCTTGACCTGCCCGTTGGCGATGTGGGTCAGCCGGTTGCCCGACTTGGCGACAATCCCCCAGCCGGTGCAGGTCAGCGACGGGTCCAGCCCGATGATCAACATGTCACAGCCGCAGGCCGAGGCGCGGGCCGACCTGCATCATCAGCAGGTAGAGCACGATGGTCAGCACGCAGCCGACTGCCAGTGCCGACCAGAAGCCGAAGCCCCCGCGCAGCATCGCCGGGATCAGCAGGAACATCGGCAGCGAGGGCAGGACGTACCAGAACGTCGCCTCGGCATGAACGGCCATGTTCTCGGCATCGGGGCGCTGGTGCCACAGCAGCATCATGCCCAGTACCGACACCAGCGGCAGCGACGCCACCAAGGCACCGAGCGTGGGCAGACGCTTGCCGATTTCCGCGATCGCGACGATCAGCACCCCCGAAAGCAGTGCCTTGGCGATCAGCTGGAACATGTCAGCCCAGCTTCTCCATTACCGCGTCGGAGATTTCGTAGTTGCCCCACACGGTCTGAACGTCGTCATCGTCGTCCAGCACGTCGATCAGCTTGAGCAGGGTCCTGGCGGTGTCTTCATCCACGTCGACCTTCAGGCTGGGCTTCCATGCCAGCTTCACGCCTTCCGCTTCGCCCAGCACCTTTTCCAGCTCGCGCGCGACCGGGTGGAGGTTTTCCACCGCGACCCAGATCGCGTGGCTGTCGGCGTCGCTTTCCACGTCGTCCGCGCCGGCTTCGATCGCGGCTTCAAGGACCTTGTCCTCGTCGCCCACGCTGCCGGCGTATTCGATCAGGCCGAGGCGTTCGAAGCCGTGGCTGACTGCGCCCGACGCGCCAAGGTTGCCGCCGTTCTTGGCGAAGGCGGTGCGTACGTTGGTAGCGGTGCGGTTGCGGTTGTCAGTCAGCGCCTCGACGATGAGCGCCACGCCGCCGGGGCCATAGCCTTCATAGCGCACTTCTTCATAGTTTTCCGCGTCGCCCTTGCTCGCCTTTTCGATGGCGCGCTGGATGTTGTCCTTGGGCATCGACTGGGCCTTGGCCGCGTTCACGGCGGCGCGCAGGCGCGGGTTCATGTCAGGATCGGGCATGCCCATCTTGGCGGCCACGGTGATTTCGCGGGACAGCTTGGAAAACTGCGCCGAGCGCTTCTTATCCTGCGCACCCTTGCGGTGCATGATGTTCTTGAATTTGGAATGGCCTGCCATGGGAACGCCGTCAGCTAGGGGTGGATTTGGCCCGCCCCTAGCCGGTTAGAGGCGATCAGACAACCACGGCAGTGCCCGAACAGCTGACCATCAGCATCGACCCGTTGGAGCCGAGCACTTCGTAATCGATGTCCACGCCGATCACGGCATTGCCGCCAAGTGCGGCAGCCTGGGCTTCCATTTCCTCCAGCGCCTGCTTGCGGGCGCGGGCCAGCACGTCCTCGTAACTCCCCGAACGCCCGCCAACGATGTCGCGCACGCTGGCGAACAGGTCGCGGAAGATGTTCGCGCCGACGATCACTTCGCCGGTGACGATGCCGTAATACTTCTGGACCGGCAGGCCCTCGATCGAATTGGTAGTAGTGGAAATCATGGGGAGCGGCTCCTCCTGAAAGTGGCTCAGACCAACAAGATAGGATGCGCTCCCCCGATTACCAAGAAATTCGGTCCGGGCGGACTGGTGTCATATCCAGAACCGCGTTTCGGCTGTTACGGTTCCGGCCCGAAATCGCTCTATCGCGAATTTCGCAGGAACAACTCAGTCGAGGCCGAGCGCAGCCTTGTAGGTGTCGAGGATCATGTCCATTTCGCGGCGATCATCAGGCTTCATCTTCCGCAGGCGGACAATCTGGCGCATGATCTTGGCGTCGTAACCCACGGCCTTGGCTTCGCCATAGACGTCCTTGATGTCGTCCTGGATGCCCTTCTTTTCTTCTTCCAGACGCTCGACGCGTTCGATCAGCAGGCGCAGGCGGTCGTCGGTATTTTCGGCCATCGGGAACTTCTCCGGATATAATCAGCGGGTGAATCGGTTGCACGCCCTCTAGCGAGCGGCAGGGCTTCGGGCAAAGCGGCGGCTGTGGAAATCCGGCGTCAGTGATCGTTCAGCTTGAGGCTGGCTGCCATGCGGGCCAGCTGCTCCGCTGTCGCCTCGGTCTGGAAGCGCTCTTTCCATTCCGCAAAGGGCATCCCGTGGATCACCGCCCGCGCGCCGGCCTTGTCATAAGGCGCGCCGGCTTCGACGATCCAGTCGGCCAGGCAGTTGCGGCAAAAGCCGGACAGGCCCATCAGGTCGATGTTCTGGGCATCGTGGCGGTGGCGCAAATGCCGCACCAGTCGGCGGAACGCAGCGGCAGCGACGGCATCTTCCAGCGTATCCAGGGGATCGCCGGGGGCCGCATTCGTATTTTCGGAACAGCTCATGGGGTAGGTCCTTGGGTTTTCAGGCGCGCTTTGCCATAGGGGCAGGCGATAACGGAAGGGAAGCATAGTGGCCAAGATCGATCAGCACGGCGCGGCACCAAAAGGCGCGATGACCCGCGGACGCAAGGTCAAGATCCTCGCCACGCTCGGCCCGGCCAGCCGCTCGCCCGAAATGATCGAAAAGCTGCTGCGCGCCGGCGCCGATGCGTTTCGCGTGAACATGAGCCACGGCGATCACGAAACTCACGCCGAAACGATCGCCGCGATCCGTGCGGTGGAAAAGGCAATCGGTCGCCCCGTCGGCATCCTGTGTGATTTGCAGGGCCCGAAGCTGCGCGTCGGCCAGTTCGCCGGCGGCAAGGCGGTGATCCGCCACGGCAGCCACTTCACGCTGGACCGCAATCCCGCACCCGGTGACGAAACCCGCGTCTGCCTGCCGCATCCGGAGTTGTTCGGCGTGCTGGAAAAAGGGCAGCGCCTGCTGATCGACGATGGCAAGCTGCGTCTGAAAGTGATCCGGGCGAGCGAGGACGCGATCCTGTGCTCGGCCGAAGTCGGCGGGGTCATTTCCGACCGCAAGGGCGTGAACGTGCCCGATGCTGTGGTGCCCGTACCCGCGCTGACCGAAAAGGACCGCCGCGACCTGGCCTTCGCCGTGCAGCACGGGGCGGACTGGATCGCACTGTCGTTCGTGCAGCGGCCCGAGGATGTCGCCGAGGCCCGCCGCCTGATGGGCGGATATGGCGCGCTGATGGCCAAGATCGAAAAGCCGGCCGCGATTGACCGGCTGGACGAGATCATTGAACTGGCGGACGCGATCATGGTGGCGCGCGGCGATCTGGGGGTGGAACTGAACCCCGAGGAAGTGCCGCCGCTGCAGAAGATGATCGTCGCCGCCACGCGCCGCTCCGGCAAGCCGGTGGTCGTTGCCACGCAGATGCTGGAATCGATGATCGAAAGCCCCGCCCCGACGCGCGCCGAAGTGTCGGACGTGGCAAACGCGGTCTATGACGGTGCGGACGCGGTGATGCTATCGGCCGAAACCGCCAGCGGGGCCTGGCCGGTGGAAGCCGTGACGATCATGGACCGGATCGCCAGCCAGGTGGAACGCGACCCCGGCTATCGCCAGCAGGTCAGCTTTGCCGAAGTGCTGCCCGACCACACCACCGCCGACGCGCTGGCCCAGGCCTGTGCCTCGATCATCCAGACGGTGGCAATCTCGGGCGTGATCGTGTTCACCGGATCAGGCTCGACCGCCCGCCGCGTGGCACGCGAACGCCCTGCCGCGCCGATGCTGGTGCTGACCCCGTCGCAGAAGATCGCGCGGCGGCTCGCCCTGCTGTGGGGGGCGCATGCGGTGACCACGAAGGATATCGGCAGCTTCGAGGAAATGATCGCCAAGGGCAAGCGCATGGCGCTGCGCCACGGGTTCGGGGTGGCAGGGTCAAAGCTGGTGACGCTGGCCGGGGTGCCGTTCGGCACGCCGGGTTCGACCAACCTGCTGCACGTGGTCACGCTGACCGGCGATGAACTCAGCCGTCACGCCAGCCAGTCGACCAGCTGAAACCCGGGTTTCAAGCCACTGAAAAGTGCGACATCCCTGCAACGCTCCGGCCAAAATGCGGTGAATTGAGCGCGGCGCGGCAAAGGACGATGGCTGCCCTGCCCGCCACACCAAAGGTATGCTTTCCGTAGCGAAATTTCCCGCTGTGCAGCTCCGCGCGCCGTGCAATCGCCAAAACGGGTGCGCAATTTTATTCCAATCGCCCGTTGCAAACGCAGAGCGAGCGCCTAAGTGCGCCCCGCTAAACACAAGCACGGGTCTTTCAGGGAGTTGATATGACCATGAATTATCAGGCGAAGCTGCTGCTCGCCGGAGCCAGCCTGCTGGCCTCCGCGATCGCAACCCCTGCCTTTGCGCAGGAAGAAGAAGGCAGCGCGATCGACGCGCTGACCGCCGACATCGTCGTCACCGCGACCAAGAAGAAGGACGTGGAGAACGTCCAGGCCGTTCCGCTCGCGATCACCGCGTTCAGCCAGGGCAGCCTGGAAGCGATCAAGGTCCGCGACCTTCAGTCGCTGTCCTACAGCACCCCGAACGTGTCGCTCGACCAGGTCGGCACCTCGCGCGGGACTGCCAACTTCTCGATCCGCGGGCTGGGCGTGAACAGCTCGATCCCCTCGATCGACCCGACCGTCGGCGTGTTCGTCGATGGCGTGTACATGGGCGTGAACAACGGCCTGGTGTTCGACATGTTCGACCTGGGTTCGGTCGAAATCGCGCGTGGTCCGCAGGGCATCCTGTTCGGCCGCAACACCACGGGCGGCGCGGTGATCATCAACACCGGCGATCCGACCCCGGATTTCCGCGGCAAGGTCAAGGCTTCGCTGGACGGCCCGGTTGACGGTGGGCGCGGCGGCGCGAACTTCTCGGTTTCGGGCGTGGTGTCCGGCCCGATCGTGACCGACAAGCTGAACTTCAAGTTCGGCGCCTATTTCAACAACGACGGCGGCTACTTCAAGAACCTGTTCGACGGTTCGAACCATGGCAAGGCCAGCACGGAAATCGTGCGCGGCGCGCTGGAATTCCGCCCGGCTGAAACCATCCGCATGGTCGGCAAGCTGGAATACTTCCACTCGAAGGGCGATGGTCCGTCGGGCCAGAACCACGGGATCTACAAGCGCGACACGTTCGATTTCGCGATCGACAACGCGGGCTTCTATGAAAACGAAACCCTGTTCGCCAGCCACAAGACCGAAATCGAGATCGGCGACGGCAAGCTGACCAACATCTTCGGCTGGCGCAATTATGACGCCTCGACCGGCGGTGACATCGACGCGACCGCCCGGTTCCTGTTCCACTCGAACACGCGCTTCAAGCAGGAGCAGTTCTCTGACGAACTGCGCTTCAACCAGCGCTTCGGGGCCCTTGACCTGACCACCGGCGCCTTCTGGTTCACCCAGAAGCTGCGGTATGACGAACTGCGGTTCTATCCGACGTTCATCAGCCCGCTGACCCAGTATGGCGGCGGCGCGCAGGACCACGACGTGCTGGGCCTGTTCGCTTCGGGTGACTTCGACGTCACCGACGCGCTGACCCTGACCGCCGGCATCCGCTGGTCGAAGGAAACCAAGGACGCGGACATCACCTACATCCGTCCGCGCCCGGCTTGCTCAATTGTCGATGCCACCTGCCCGCAGACCGGCAAGAACCCGATCATCCCGACCGAGAACAACGGCTTCTCCGACAAGAAGACCTGGGAAAGCTGGAGCCCGAAGCTGGGTGCGCAGTACAAGTTCAGCAACCGCGCGCAGGTCTATGCCAACTGGACCCGCGGCTTCCGTTCGGGCGGCTACAACTTCCGCGTGACCAACGCCAACGCGTTTGAACTGGTTGCAGCCACGCGTGGCTTCTCGTTCGACGAGGAGCAGGTCGACAGCTACGAAATCGGTGCGAAGTTCCAGACCGATGACCGCAAGCTGACGCTGAACGCGGCACTGTTCCGCACTGACGTCGGCAACATGCAGCGCGAAATCAACCAGGCTTCGACCTCGGGCGTTTCGCAGTCGATCTACAACACCGCCGATGCCAAGATCGAAGGCGCCGAAGCCGAAGTCCGCTTTGCCGCGACCAGCAACCTGCTGTTCACCGCGAACGTCGGCTACGTCAACGCGCGCTACAAGACGGTCAAGTTCGACCTGACCGGCGACAACGTGGTGAACGCGGCTGACCTCAGCCTCGATCTGCCGCGCACGCCCAAGTGGACGTACGGCGCCGGCGTGATTGCCGACTTCCCGGTGGGTGAAGGTTCGGTCACGGGCCGCCTGTCGTGGCAGCACCGCGATCGCTATGCCTACACCGACAGCAACTATGGCTGGATCACGGCGTCGGACAACCTGGAAGCCAACCTGGCGTGGAAGAACGGCAGCGGCCTGACCGTGTCGATCTATGCCAAGAACCTGCTGGACGAAGTGCAGCATGGCGGCGACACCCAGCTGGGTACCGCAGCGCAGATCCCGATCTTCGGTGGTCCGCTGTCGACCGGCGTTGACGTGCCGTTCGGTGCCAACCCGAAGGCCGGCAGCTTCTCGCCGCTCAACAAGGGCCGCGTGCTGGGTATCGAAGTCGGTTACGACTTCTGAGCCTTGCGGTAGCGCAAAAGAATGGGGCGGCTGGGCAACCAGCCGCCCCTTTTTTTGTTGGGCTGACCGGAAAGAAGCCGCCGTTACCCGCGCGCGCCAAACAGTGCGGAACCGACGCGGATGTGAGTCGCGCCCAGCATTACCGCCGTTTCGAAATCGTCGCTCATCCCCATGCTGCGCCCGGCCAGACCATGGTCGCGCGCCAGCTTGTCGAGCAGGGCGAAAAACGGCGCCGCCTCGATCCCCGCGGGCGGCACGCACATCAGGCCGATCACCGGCAGGTCCGCAGCACGGGCCTGTTCCAGCAGCGCGGGCAGGTCCGCGATCGCGCAGCCGCCCTTCTGTTCTTCCGCGCCAATATTGACCTGCACGAAGCAAGGCACCCGCCGCCCGGCCTTCGCCATCGCCTTGCCCAGCGCGGTGACGAGCGAGGGCCGGTCAACCGAATGGATGCAATCGAACAGCGCCACGGCCTCGTCCGCCTTGTTCGATTGCAGCTGGCCGACCAGGTGCAGTTCGACATCGGGATGCGCGGCGCGCAAGGCGGGCCACTTCTCGGCGGTTTCCTGCACCCGGTTTTCGCCGAACACGCGCTGCCCGGCGGCGATCAGCCGGGCAATCGCCTCGGCCGGATGGGTCTTGCTGACCGCGATCAGCGTAACCTCGCCGGGGTCGCGGCGGGCGATCCGGGCGGCGTGGGCAATGCGGGTGCGAACTTCTTCGAGTGCCTGTTCCATGGCGCGCTGCTATAGCGAGCCGATGCCACAGTGCCACCCCCTCCCCACCATCTGGCTGCTGACCGATGCGCGCAACGATGCCGCGCTGGAGGGTATCCTGCGCCGGTTACCGCGTGGCAGCGGGATGGTCTTCCGGCACTATCACTTGCCCGCGCCCCAGCGCCGCGCCCGGTTTGCGGCGCTGGCCCGGCTCGCCCGGGCGCGCGGGCACACAGTCGTGCTGTCCGGCAACGCACAGCAAGCCCGCCGCTGGGGCGCGGACGGGGCCTATGGCTCGCCGGGAATGCTGGCGCGCGGCCCCGCGACCCTGCGGCTCGCCACCGCGCATTCGCTGAACGAGCTGCGCAGGGCCAACCGCGCCGACGCGGTGCTGCTCTCGCCCGTGTTCCCGACCCGCTCCCACCCAGGCGGGAAAGTGCTAGGCCCGCTGCGGTTCAGGCTGCTCGCGCGCCATGCGGATCGCCCGGTGATTGCCCTTGGGGGGATGCGTCCAGCCACGGCCAAGCGGCTGGGCTGGCCCAGCTGGGCCGCCATTGATGGGCTTTTGCGGTAAAGCGACTCGCCAGATTCCCTAGGATTCTTGACGCGGAGTCACCCTCAGGCGCATAACGCCGGTCCAGCGAAGGGGAGCATCATGGCAACACGGCCAGTTTCGGCAGGACAGCGCGGCGCGCGCGTCGATTGGCGCGCGGCGCTGAAACGCAGCCTGCGCCGCAGCGCGGAGATCGCGGGGGCGCTGTTCCTGCTGGCGGGCATGGTGTTCCTCGCGCTGGCGATGATCAGCTATCACCAGACCGATCCCAGCGCCTCTACCGCGGCGGGCGGCACCGTGGCGAACTGGATGGGCGTGACCGGGGCCTGGGTGGCGGAACGGGCACTGTTCCTGTTCGGCCCGGTATCGGCGCTGTTCCTGCCGCTGCTCTATGTCTTTTCGCGCAAGCTGTGGCGTCTGGTAGAGGAAGACGACGAGGGCCTGCCCCATGCCGACCATGCCTGGTGGCGCCCGATCGGCGTGCTGCTGCTGGCCATGACGCTGCTGGCGACCGTGCTCGCACTGGGTTTCGATCAGGTGCGCGGCTCACTTCCCGCCGGCCTTGGCGGGATTTCGGGGCTGCTGGGTGCCAGCGCGATCACCGCACTGGCGCAGTTCCTGCCCGAAGCCGCACGCGGCTGGGCAATCCTCGCCGCCGCGATCCTGTGCCTGGGTGGCGGCGCCGTGCTGGCCGGGCGGGTCTTCGCGGTGGACTGGGGCAGCCTGTTCACCCTGCCCGCCGTGCTGAAACGGCGCCCTGCCCTGCCCGCCGCCGTCGGTGCCGTCATCCCGGTGGCGCGCGAGAAGAAGCCGCGCGAAGAACGCGCAGCGCCCGCGCCGGAACTGTCCGACACCCCGCGCCGCGCGCCGGAAATCTCCGACCCGACCCGCGCGATCAAACCCGCCCAGCTGACCTCCGCCTCCGCACGGCAGGGTGACCTGTTTGACAGCTTCGAGCTGCCGGGGCTGGAACTGCTCCACGATCCGCCACCCAATTCGCAGCAGAAGATCGACAAGCTGGCGCTGGAACGCAACGCGCGGCTGCTTGAAACCGTGCTCGACGATTTCAACGTGAAGGGTGAAATCACCGCCGTGCGCACCGGCCCGGTCGTCACCATGTACGAGCTGGAACCCGCCCCCGGCATCAAGGCCAGCCGCGTGATCGGGCTGGCCGACGACATCGCCCGCAACATGAGCGCGATTTCCGCGCGCGTGTCCTCGATTCCGGGCCGCACCGTGATGGGCATCGAACTGCCCAACGCTGACCGCCAGATGGTCAGCTTCAAGGAAATGGTGGCGAGTGAGGCCTTTGCCGGGTCCAAGGGCATGCTGCCGATCATCCTGGGCAAGGACATTGCCGGGGAGCCGGTGGTCGCGGACCTTGCCACGATGCCTCACCTGCTCGTTGCTGGGACCACCGGGTCGGGCAAGTCGGTCGGCCTCAACACGATCCTTCTCTCGCTGCTCTATCGGCTGACGCCGGCCCAGTGCCGGCTGATCCTGGTCGATCCCAAGGTGCTGGAACTCAAGTCCTACGACGACATTCCGCACCTCCTCTCCCCCGTGGTAACCGAACCGGCCAAGGCCGTGCGCGCGCTTAAATGGGCGGTCGAGGAAATGGAGCGGCGCTATCGCATGATGAGCGAGCTGTCGGTCCGCAACCTCGCCGGTTTCAACGAGAAGGTCCGTACCGCCGCTGCCAAGGGCAAGCCGCTGGGCCGCCGCATCCAGATCGGGTTCGATCCCGACACGGGTGAGGAACTGTTCGAGGAACAGCAGCTCGATTACCAGCCGCTGCCGCAGATCGTGGTGATCGTCGACGAGCTGGCCGACCTGATGGTCACGGTCGGCAAGGAAATCGAAGTGCTGATCCAGCGCCTGTCGCAAAAGAGCCGCGCGGCGGGCATCCACCTGATCATGGCGACGCAGCGCCCCTCGGTCGACGTCATCACCGGCGTGATCAAGGCCAACCTGCCGACCCGCATCAGCTTTGCCGTGACCAGCCGGATCGACAGCCGCACCATCCTGGGTGAACAGGGCGCGGAACAGCTGCTGGGCAAGGGCGACATGCTCTACAAGCCCAACACCGACCCGGTGAAGCGCGTCCACGGCCCGTTCGTCTCGGACGAGGAAGTGGAACGGATCGCGGACTTCTGGCGCGGCCAGGGGAGCCCGGAATACGTCGATTCCGTTACCGAGGAGCCGGAAGACGGCGGCTTCGGCTTCGATGATCTCGACGCCACGGCATCGGACAACCCGGACGAGCGCAAGTACCGGCAGGCCTGCCAGATCGTGTTCGAAAGCCAGAAGGCTTCGGCCAGCTGGCTCCAGCGCCAGCTGGGCGTGGGCTACAACACGGCGGCGAAGTGGGTCGAACGGATGGAAGCGGACGGCTTCGTCGGCCCCGCCAACCATGTCGGCCGCCGCGACATCTACCGCGACCGCGACGGCAATCCGCTTTAACCCGCTTGCACCCAACCGGTTGCAGTTGTAACGATCTTCCCAAGAGGAGATCGTTTCATGCGCGTCGGCACCGTCAGGGAAGTGAAGAACCACGAATACCGCGTCGGCCTGACGCCGGAAAGCGCGCGCGAACTGGCCGCGCATGGGCATGAAGTCTGGGTCGAAACCGGCGCGGGGCAGGGGATCGGCGCGACAGATGCCGATTACCGCGCCGCTGGAGCCGTGATCAAGGATGCTGCCGCAGAGGTCTTTGCCGCCTGCGAAATGATCGTGAAGGTCAAGGAGCCGCAGGCCGCCGAACGCGCGCAGCTGCGTGAGGGGCAGATCCTATATACCTACCTCCACCTCGCCCCCGATCCAGAGCAGACAGCCGATCTGGTGAAGTCCGGCGTCACGGCCATTGCCTATGAAACCGTCACCGGCCCCGGCAACACCCTGCCGCTGCTCAAGCCGATGAGCCAGGTGGCAGGCCGGATGAGCATTCAGGCCGGGGCGACCGCGCTGGAAAAGGCCCACGGCGGGCGCGGGGTGCTGCTGGGCGGCGTGCCGGGCGTGCTGCCGGGCCGAGTGCTGGTGATCGGCGGCGGCGTGGTGGGCTTCAACGCAGCGCAGATGGCCGTTGGCCTTGGCGCGGACGTCACCATTCTGGACCGCGATCCCGAAGTGCTGGAGCGGCTGGGCACCCACTTCGAAAGCCGGGCCAAGACCCGCTTTTCCAACCGCGCCAACATCGAACAGATGATCTGCGAGGCGGAACTGGTGATCGGCGCGGTGCTGATCCCCGGCGCCGCCGCGCCCAAGCTGGTCACACGTGACATGCTGAAATGCATGAAGCCGGGCGCGGTGCTGGTCGATGTCGCGATCGATCAGGGCGGCTGCTTTGAAACCAGCCACGCCACCACCCATGCCGACCCGACTTACGTGGTGGACGGGGTGGTCCATTACTGCGTCGCCAACATGCCCGGCGCGGTCGCGCGGACCAGCACGTATGCGCTCAACAACGTCACCCTGCCCCACGCCCTGCGCATCGCGGACATGGGCTGGCAAGCGGCGTTGAAAGCCAACCCGCATCTGGCGAACGGGCTGAACGTCCATGCTGGCAAAGTGACGTATGAGGCCGTGGCGCGCGAGCTGGGCTATGCCTTCACGCCGGTCGCGGACGTCTTGGACTAACCCTCATTCCCGAACGGGCGGAACGGTTCGGCCACCTCCTTCGGCACCCGCACGATGCGTCCCGCCGCGCGGTCGATGATCGCCCAGGTGGTTCTTGCGCTGACCAGCACCTTGCCGTCCGCGCCGCGGAAATCGACCCGCCGGTCAAACCGCGCACCGGTCGGGCCTTCGGGAATGAAGGTCTCCCCCGTCACGCTTTCGCCCAGGCCGATGTTGCCGCGATAGTCGATCTCGTGCCGGGTCACGACCCAGACGTATTGCGCCTGATGCTCCGGCGCGGCGACGGCGGACCAGTGCGCAGTGGCGATCTGCTGGATCCAGTCGACCCAGACCGCGTTGTTGACGTGGCCCAGCTCGTCGATGTGTTCGGTGCCGGCCGAAAAAGTCTGCGTGTGGCGGTTGCTCATTCCTCCACCCCCAGCTGCCACAGGATAAACGCGAACTCTTCGGCCGTTTCCTTCAGGCTTTCGAACCGGCCCGACTTGCCGCCATGCCCCGCGCCCATGTTGGTCTTGAGCAGCAGCTCGTTGCGGTCGGTCTTCATCTCCCGCAGCCTGGCCACCCACTTGGCCGGTTCCCAATAGGTCACGCGCGGATCGTTGAGGCCCGCCGTCACCAGCAGCGGCGGATAGTCCTGCGCGCGGACCTGATCGTAGGGGCTGTAGGACCGGATCAGCTCGAACGCGGCCTTGTCCTCGATCGGGTTGCCCCACTCCGGCCACTCGCCCGGGGTCAGCGGCAGGGTCGGGTCCAGCATCGTCGCGAGGACATCGACGAACGGCACGTGCGCCACCACTGCGCCCCACAAGCCGGGATCGGAATTGATCACCGCGCCCATCAGTTCGCCGCCCGCCGAACCGCCGGAGATGCTGATCCTGCCCGCTTGCGTCAGCCCGCGCGCGATCAGTCCGTTCGCCACATCGACGAAATCGGTGAAGGTGTTGGTGCGCCGCTCCAGCTTGCCCGCCTTGTACCACGCGCGGCCCAGATCATCCCCGCCGCGAATGTGGGCGATGGCATAGGCGAAGCCGCGGTCGACCAGGCTGAGCCGGGTGGTGGAGAACCCAGGCTCGATCGCAATGCCATAGGCGCCGTAGCCATAGAGGTGCAGCGGCCCCGCGCCCACCCGGTCGCGCCGCATCACCACGCTGACCGGGATCGCCGTGCAATCGCGCGCGGGGATTTCCAGCCGCTCCGTCACGTAGAGCGACGCGTCATAGCCGCTGGGGATTTCCTGCACTTTCAGCGTGGTCAGCGTGCGCGCGGCGACCGAATAGTCCAGCACGCTCGCCGGGCTGACCATGCTTTCATACGACAGCCGCAGCGTATCGACCGCCCATTCCGGATTGTCGCCAAGGCCAGCGGAATAGCTCGCTTCCGGGAACACGATCGGTTCGACGCGGGCCGGATCGTCGTAATAGCGCACCTCGATCTGGTCGAGCCCCGCGCGGCGGCCTTCGATCACGTAGAAATCGCGGAACAGGTCAAACCCGGTCAGGTAGAACGCATCGGACCCTTCGATCAGCGTCGTCCAATTGCCCGGATCGGCCAGCGGCGCGGTGGCGAGGCGGAAGTTCTCGTGGGTATCGTTGGCGTGGATGAACAGCGTGTCCCCGCGCAAGTCGACATCGTATTCCACCCCGGTCTGGCGCGGCCTGACGAGGATCGGCCTGGCCAGCGGATTGGCGGCGGGAACCAGCCGCACTTCGCTGGTTTCATGGTCACTGCTGCCGATGATCAGCCATTCCTCGTTGGCCGACAGCGACGAGCCGACGCGGAAGCCCTCGTCGTCCTCGTGATACAGCTCGATATCGGTATCGAGCGGCTGGCCCAGCCAGTGCAGCCGGGCGTTGTCGGTGCGCCACTGTTCGTTGGCGAGCGAATAGACCAGCCCCTTGTCCCCAGCGACCCAGACGAGGCTGGAAAGCGTGCCGGGGATCTCGTCCGGCAGCAGTTCGCCCGTCGTCAGATCCTTGATCCGCGCCGTGAAGCGTTCGGAACCGTTGTCGTCGATGGCGTAGGCCAGCAGCCGCCCGTTGGCCGAAACCGAGAGCGCGCCGAGGCGGAAGTATTCGTGGCCCTGTGCCAGCGCGACTTCATCGAGGATCAGCTGGTCCGCACCGCCGGCCACCGGCCTGCGCCACCACTTCTTGTATTCCGCGCCTTCCTCGAACTCGATCCAGTAAAGGTAATCGCCATCCTTCTGCGGGACCGACTTGTCGGCTTCCTTGATGCGCGCGCGCATTTCCTTGAACAGCGCGTCGATCCGGCCCTGCTGGCTGGCCATGCGCGCGTCGAACCAGGCGTTTTCGGCCTTGAGGTGGTCCAGCACGGCCTTGTCCGTCACTTCGGGATAACCGGGATCGCGCAGCCAGGCGTAATCATCGGTCACGGTGATGCCGTGATGCGTGGTGCTGGATGGAATCTTTGCGGCCAAAGGGGGTGTAGTAAGTGTCATCCGCCGGGTCTATGTTGCCTGCATAGTTGTCGCAACCCGGACTGAACACACCATGCTGATGAATACCCACGAAGCCCGCCTCGATGCCCTGCGCAAGGAACTGAAAGCGCGCGGGCTGGACGGCTTCGTGATCCCGATCTCCGATGAGCACATGAGCGAATATGTCGGGGGTTATGCCCAGCGGCTGGGCTGGCTGACCGGGTTTGGCGGATCGGCCGGCACCGCCGCCGTGCTGGCAGATCGGGCCGCGATCTTCGTTGACGGGCGCTATACGATCCAGGTGCGCGAGCAGGTCGACGGGCGGCTCTATGAATTCCAGTCCGTCCCGGCGACCAGCGTGGCCGCATGGCTGGGCGAGCATGCGCCTGCCGGCGGCAGGATCGGCTATGATGCCTGGCTGCATGGCAAGCCGTGGGTCGATGCCGCCGCCAAGGCGCTTGGCGCGCACGGCGCGGCGCTGGTGGCTGTGGAGAGCAACCCGATCGACGCGATCTGGGCCGACCGCCCCGCCCCCTCGCTTGCCCCCGCGATTGTCCACACGACCGAGCACGCCGGTCTGGCGAGTGAGGCGAAACGCGCGATGGTTGCCGAATGGCTGGGCGAACGCGGACTGGACGCGGCGGTGATTTCCGCGCTCGACGGCGTCGCCTGGCTGCTCAACGTTCGCGGCGCGGACGTGGACCGCACGCCAGTGGCGCTGTCGTTCGTGCTGGCCCATGCCGATGGCACGGCGGACCTGTTCATCGCCGAGGAAAAGGTGACGCCGGAACTGCGCGCGCATCTGGGCAACGCCGTCACCATTCGCCCGCGTGAGGCCTTCGTGCCGCAGTTGCAGGCGCTGGGCGGCAAGAAGGTGGCAGTCGATCCCGAACGCTCTGTCCACGCGATCTTTGCCGCACTGGAAGGTGCCGGGGCAAGCGTAGTCGAGCTGACCGATCCCACCGTCCTGCCCAAGGCGGTCAAGAACCCCACCGAACAGGCCGGACAGCGCGCCGCGCAGGCCCGTGACGGCGCGGCGATCGCCCGGTTCCTGCACTGGCTGTCGGTGGAGGCCCCGAAGGGCACGGAAACCGAGCTGTCGGCGGCGGCGCGCCTACAAGCCTTCCGCGAAGAGACCGGCCTGCTGCGCGACCTGTCGTTTGATACGATTTCCGGCGCGGGTCCCAACGCGGCGATCCCGCATTACCGGGTGTGCGAGGAATCGAACCGCACGATTACGCCGAACAGCATCTACCTTGTCGATTCCGGCGGCCAGTATGCCGATGGCACCACCGACATCACCCGCACCGTCTGGATCGGTCCCGGCGAACCGACCGCCGAACACAAGGATCGCTTCACCCGCGTGCTGAAAGGACACATCACGCTGGCGCTGGCGGTGTTCCCCAAGGGCACCGTGGGCAGCCAGCTGGACAGCTTTGCGCGGATGCACTTGTGGGCGGCGGGCCTCGATTACGCCCATGGCACCGGCCACGGCGTCGGCAGTTTCCTGTCGGTCCACGAAGGGCCGCAGCGAATTGCCAAGGCGCAGGGCGGGCAGGCCGGGACCGGGCAGGAACTGCTCGCGGGCATGATCCTGTCCAACGAGCCGGGCTACTACAAGGCGGGCGATTTCGGCATCCGCACCGAGAACCTGGTGCTGGTCGAGCCGCGCGACATCCCCGGCATGGAAGGCGAATACTTCGGCTTCGAAACGCTGACTTTTGCGCCGATTGACCGCACGCTGGTCGATTGCGCGCTGCTGACGCGCGACGAGGTGAACTGGTGGAACGACTATCACGCCAAGGTGGAGGAAATTCTCGCCCCGCAGCTGTCCGGCGCAGCGCTCGACTGGCTGAAAACCGCCTGCGCGCCGCTGTAGACGCGGGCTGGCTTTCAACCGGATGAACAAGCGCTCGCAATTGTGACAATTGACGACAAAACAGCCGCGCTTCGGCATAATCGCGCGACAAGGCAGGTCTAGACACAAAACCATGAAGTCGCGGGGTTCCCCGGTTCCCCCTCCCCCCTCCCTTCCGGGACCTCCGCGACTTCAACCCTTTGATGGATGGGAACTTGTTATGATCAAGAAAGCTATGCTGGGCGTTTCGGTTGCCCTGCTCGCCGTCAGCGGCGCCGCGATTGCGCACAACCATGGTGCCGGGCACGGCCCCGGCCACGGTGACCCGATGGGCGACAAGACCGTGACCCGCGCCGAAGCGCAGACCCACGCTGCCGCAATGTTCGCCAGGATGGACGTCAACAAGGACGGCAAGATCGACGCCGGCGATCGTGAAGCCCGCCAGATGGCCCGGTTCGACGCGGCTGACGCCAACAAGGACGGCGCCGTGTCACGCGATGAGTTCGCCGCCGCCCGCAAGGCAGCCGGTGAACGCCGCGCCGAATGGAAGGCCAAGGCCAAGGGCGACCATGCCGAACACGGCAAGCGGATGGGCCGCCACGGTCCCGGCATGAAGGGCGGCATGATGATGCTCGCCATGGCCGACACCAACAAGGACAAGGCCGTGAGCAAGGACGAGTTCCTGGCCGCACACGCCAAGCACTTTGACATGGCGGATGCCAACAAGGACGGCTCGCTGACCCCGGATGAGCGCAAGGCGGCCCAGGCCAAGATGCGCGAACACATGAAGTCGATGCGCGGCAAGGGCGGCATGACCCCGCCCCCCGCCGGCTGATGACCTGGCGCGGAGCCTGCTGCCCTCATGCCTGACACCGCGCCAATCCGCCTGCTGCTCGTCGATGACGAGCCGGGCCTGCGTGAACCCCTGGCCGAGTACCTCTCGCGCCAGGGGTTTGCCGTTACCCAGGCGGCCAGCGCCGCCGAAGCGCGCAGCATCCTGCGCGACGATGTGCCCGATCTGGTGCTGCTGGACATCATGATGCCGGGCGAGGACGGACTGTCCCTGTGCCGGCATTTGTCCGAGGCCCGGGCCATTCCCACCATCCTGCTGACCGCCAAGGGCGAGGCGATGGACCGGATCATCGGTCTGGAAATCGGTGCCGACGATTACGTGGTAAAGCCCTTCGAACCGCGCGAACTGGTCGCCCGCATCCGCTCGGTCCTGCGCCGCGCGGCCAAGGGTGCCGCCGCGCCGGTAGAGGACGAACTGTTCGAGTTCGAAGGCTGGCAGCTCGATCCGCTCAAGCGCCGTCTGACCTCGCCCGAAGGCGCGCTGGTCAGCATTTCCTCGGTTGAATTCCGCTTGCTGATGGCGTTCCTTGAGCACCCCCGGCAAGTGCTGGACCGCGACCGCCTGCTCGACATGGTGCAGGGCCGCGAGGCACACCTGTTCGACCGCGCGGTCGACAACCAGGTCAGCCGCCTGCGCCGCAAGATCGAGGTCGACAGCCGCAACCCGACAATGATCCAGACCGTGTGGGGCGGGGGCTATATGCTCGCCGCCGATGTACGCCGGATCAAGGCACCGGCGTGAAGCCAGACCACCCGTTTCTAGCGCGGCTCTGGCCCCGCAGCCTGCAAGGGCAACTGCTGCTGGGCATCGCCCTGGCAGTGCTGCTGGCGCAGGGCATCAGCGCCGCGCTGCTATGGCGCGCGCAAGTGGAGCGCCGCGAAGCCGCGCTGATCCACACCGCCGCGATCCGCATCGTCACCGCCAGCCGCGAGGCCGCCGAGGAACAGATCGAACGCCGCCGTCCCGGCTCGCGCCTGCTCGCGGCCGCGCGGCAGCTGCGGATCGAACGGTTGGATGCATCACCTCTGCGCCCCGGCGACGTGCGCGAGCACGAGGCCGAGGAGGAACTGGCCGAAATCCTGACCAATCAGGGCATGGAAATTGCCAGCGCCGTCGTGGTGCACCGTCCGCTGGGCGACGATCCGCGACTGGCCGGCAAGCTGGCGCGGCAGGCGGCAATGATGGGCGAGCATGGCCGCCCGCAGCCCGATCACCTGCTGGTCGCCGCCGTCGAGCAGAAGGCTGGCGGCTGGCTGCTGGTGCGCGTCCCCGTGCCCAAGGGCGATCCGGCGATCATGGCCTCGTTCATCGGCCAGACGTTGTTGCTGTTCGCGCTGCTGGTGGGAGCCATCGCGCTGATTGTCGGCCGAATCACCCGGCCACTGGCGGCGCTGACCCGGCGGCTGGAACGCTTCGCGGCGACCCGCACCGCAGATGGCCAGATGCAGCCCGAAGGGCCAGACGACATCCGCCGCCTGATCGTGGCGCACAATGCGATGGAAGGGCGGATCGCTGCCCTGCTCGATGAAAAGGACGTGATGCTGGGGGCGATCGGGCACGACCTGAAAACGCCGTTGGCCGCGCTGCGCGTGCGGATCGAAAGCGTCGAGGACGAAGGCGAGCGCGCCAAGATGGCCGCGACGATCGAGGACATCGTCCGCAGCCTTGACGATATCCTCTCGCTCGCCCGCGTCGGCCGTCCCAGCGACCCGCGCGAACCGACCGAGCTGTCCGCGCTCGTCGCCAACATCGCCGAGGAATTCGAGGACATGGGCGAGCCGGTCAGCTTCGCCCCGTCCGAACGGATCGTCGTGCCGCTGCGCACCACCTGGCTGCGCCGCGCGCTGCGCAATCTGGTCAGCAACGCCCTGCGCTATGGCCAGACCGCGCGCATCACCCTCACCCGCGAAAACGGCTTTGCGGTGATCCGGGTGGAAGACGACGGCCCCGGCATTCCCGACGCCGATCTGGAACGGATGCTGGAACCCTTCACCCGCGGCGATCCGTCCCGCAACAGCGTAACCGGCGGCGCAGGCCTTGGCCTCACCCTCGCGCGCGCCATCGCCGAACAACACGGCGGCAGCCTGCGCCTCGCCAACCGGCAGGGCGCGGCGGGCGGGGTCAGCGGGCTGATCGCAACGTTGATGTTGCCGCTGGGGTAGGTGCGGGGCGAAGATTCAGGTTCCGCGAACCAAAAGCAGCCCGAAAACTGAAGCGAACGACCAGATTACAAGACAGCAGCACCAGACCACGAACCCTAAAGGGCGGATAGGCCCTTTCTGCCTCCTCTCCACGCCCCAAGCAAAGGCCAGCGCCACACCAAGCGGTATGCCCAACGACCAAAGCAGGTTCCACCGCGTGGGTGCGACTGACGAATTTATGAAGGCCAACGTCGCAACACTGACGAGTGCTGTGACAATCGCCATCTGGAGAAGTTTGCGCGCTGCCATCAACTTTCAGGCTAATGGACTTGGTTTGCCTTCGCAATGTTGCCGGAGCCGCCCGCGATAACTGCCTTCCAGCGCTTAGCTTGACGGGTCCAACCACCCCTTCCGCGCTAATTCAGCCCGAACAGGCCGCGCAGAGGCCGCGCAGTTCCACCACCGGGCGGATATCGGCAAAGCCCGCCTGCTTCGCCGCGCTGACCAGTGCGCCGGTCAGGCGGTCGTCGTCGATGTGGAGCGCCTGACCGCAAGCGTCGCAGATCAGGAAGATGCAGTCGTGGCGGCAGCCAGGGTGGGGGTTGGCGATGTAGGCGTTGGCGCTTTCCACCCGCCGCGCCAGGTTCGCTTTCACGAACAAGTCGAGAATGCGGTAGACGCTGTTGGCGGCGACCCGCTTGCCACGCGCATTCGACACCCCTTCGGCGATGTCATAGGCGGACGCGGGGCGATCCTGCGCGGCCAGCACCTGAAACACTTCGGCGCGCATGTCGGTCCACTGCTCACCCGCATCGACCAGCGCGCGCTGCGCGGCGTCGACCAGGCTTTCGCCCGAATGTTCGTGATGGTGGTGCTGATGCATCGCAGTCATGGCGATGGCTATAGGCCCAAGGCGCGGCGGCGGCAATCAGCGCCGCGCTGCTGCAATCAGCGGATCAGCGCGTCCGGTCCGGATGAGCCGGAGCCGCCTCCGCCGAGGGGATCACCTGATGGGCCAGGCTGGTGCCGCCCTGCAGGCCAACCGCGCCGAGCAGACCCAGCGCGCCCAGCACGAAACCGATGGCGAATGAACGGTAAAGATCCGGCTTGAAAAGACCCATCGGTAACGGCTTGCTCTGCTGTTTACTCTTGCTGCGGCTGCTCTGCCGATTTTCGCGTTACCGTCGAGTGAACAATCGCCGGTTTTGCGCCGCAACACGCCCAAGCGAAGGATCGCTGCGACGAGTTGCGGCACAGGTATTTGTGCGCAGGCGGATCAGTGGCGGAAGTGGCGCATTCCGGTGAAGACCATGGCCAGACCCGCCGCGTCCGCCGCCGCGATCACTTCGTCGTCGCGAATCGAACCGCCGGGCTGGATCACTGCCGTCGCGCCCGCTTCGGCGGCGGCCAGCAAGCCATCGGCAAACGGGAAGAACGCGTCCGATGCCACCGCGCTGCCGACGGTGCGGGGTGCGGCCCAGCCGAACTTCTCCGCTGCTTCCGCTGCCTTCATCGCGGCGATGCGCGAGGAATCGCGGCGGTTCATCTGCCCCGCGCCGATCCCGGCGGTGACGCCGTCCTTGGCATAGACGATGGCGTTGGACTTGACGTGGCGAGCCACCGTCCAGGCAAAGAAGCAGTCCTTCAGTTCCTGCTCGGTCGGAGCGCGCTTGGTCACGATCTTGAGGTCGTCCAGCGTGATCGCGCCATTGTCGCGGCTCTGCACCAGCAGCCCGCCGGTGATCGGCTTGACGTTCAGCCCGCCCCGGCGCGGATCGGGCAGATCGCCGGTGAGCAGCAGGCGCAGGTTCTTCTTCCTGGCAAAGGCCGCACGGGCCGCGTCATCGGCATCCGGGGCAACGACGACTTCGGTGAAGATTTCGCAGATCGCTTCGGCCGTCGGGCCATCCAGCGGCACGTTGGTTGCCACGATCCCGCCAAATGCCGACACGTCGTCGCATGCCAGCGCGCCCTGCCAGGCTTCGAGCAGGGTGGACGCCTGCGCCACGCCGCAGGGGTTGGCGTGCTTGACGATCACCACCGCCGGGGCCTGCCCGCGGAATTCCGCCGCCAGTTCGAACGCGGCGTCGGCGTCGTTGTAGTTGTTGTAGGACAGTTCCTTGCCCTGCACCTGCTGCCCTTGCGCGATGCCGCGAATGTGCGGGCCGTTGGGGATGTAGAGCGCGGCCTGCTGGTGCGGGTTCTCGCCATAGCGCAGCGTTTCGCGGCGGGTGCCGGTGACCGCCAGCATTTCCGGGAACAGCTGCTGCTGGTCGGCAAAGGCGAACCACTGGCTGATCATGCTGTCATAAGCGGCGGTTGCGGCATAGGCGCGCGCGGCCATCAGCTTGCGGAACGGCAGGCGCGTGGCGCCGCCGGTTTCCTCCAGCTCGCCCAGCAGCCCGGCATAGTCCGCCGGGTTGGTCAGGATCGTGACATAGGCGTGGTTCTTCGCTGCCGAACGGACCATCGAAGGGCCGCCGATGTCGATGTTCTCAATGATCTCGTCACGGTCCGCGCCCTTGGCGACGGTTGCTTCGAACGGATAGAGATTGACCACCACCAGATCGATCGCGCCGATGTCATGCTCTGCCATCGCGGCGGCGTGTTCCGGGTTGTCGCGCACCGCCAGCAGCCCGCCGTGGACCTTCGGGTGCAGCGTCTTGACCCGCCCGTCCATCATTTCGGGAAAGCCGGTCAGGTCCGAGATGTCGCGCACCGTCAGGCCTGCATCGCGCAGCGCCTTGGCCGTGCCGCCGGTGGAGACGAGGTCAACCCCGCGAGCGGCCAGCGCCTGGCCCAGTTCGACCAGGCCGGTCTTGTCGGAAACGGAAAGCAGCGCGCGGCGGATGGTGACGTCGGTCATGGATGCGAATCCCGGTGCAGGGGTTGGAACGTTTGCGCGTTCCCATAGGGATTTTGCGCGCTTTGACTACCGCCCGTGTGCCGTTTGGCTGGGCAAATCAGCCCATTTTCTTGAGCAGCCAGGCGAAATTCCCGCCCCCGCGCGACACCAGCCCTTGCAGGACCAGCTGCTGGATTGGCTGCGGGCGGCCTTGCCCATCGGCCCAGATGCTTTCCTCGACCGTGATCTGCCCCCCGCCGCTGCGGAATTGCCAGAACGTGCCGTCGGGCAGCGCAAGGCCCGCGCCCTGCCCGTCTTCCGACAGGCGCACGTCGATGCCGGGGCCAAGGTGGAAGCGGATGGCGAAACTGACCTTGCCGTTCTTGCCCTTGCCGCCCGCCGGGATCAGCAGGTCTTCGCCGCGCAGTTCGGTGCCGTCATCGCGCAGGATCAGGATGCGACGGTGGGTCAGGCCATAACGCGCGGCATAGCCGTTATGGCTCGCTTCCAGCCGGGTTGCCCCGCCGCCTTTCGCTCCGGTCAAGGTCCGGCGATCGATATCCACTTCGGACACACCGCTGCCGATCTTGCCGTTGATCAGGATCGCGGTGGAATTGACATCGTCCAGCGTCAACGTGGAATGCGCCGCCGTGGCACGCAGGCCCTGCTCCAGCCGCACCGGCATCAAGCCGCCCGCGCAGCCCGCACCGCCGCAGTTGACGATGATCCGATGCCCCGCATGGCTCAACTCGAACGCGAGGGTAGAAGCGCAGCCCAGCCGGGCATGCTTGGCCAATGGCGGCGGCGCCGCATCGAACTGCAGGATTGCCTTTTGCGCAACCACGCGTTGGTAGCCCCACTGTCGCACATCGCGCAGCGGCCGCACCCGCACGCCAGTGGCAGCGATCAGCGCGGCCAGTTCGTCGCCATCGATCGCCCACGCGCCCTGCCAGCTACCCAGCGAACCGTCGCCATGCGTAAGCGCCAGCAACGGCGGCACCAGCAGGCTGAGGATCGCTTCCAACGCGGTCGGCGGATCGGTGCGCAGCGCGTGATAGCACGCGCGCAGCCGCACCAGCAGGGTGATCGCCTCGATCTGGCCCAACGGGCTGCGCGACAGCACGCCGCCATCGTCACCCACCAGTTCGCCCAGCGCGCGGATCAGACCCGCTTCACCATAAAGACGGCGCGGCTTGCCATCGGGCAGCAACAGTCCGGCCGCGACAATCCCGCACCAGCCCGCCACTTCGCCCAGCAGGTCCTCGGCCCGGCCGACGTTCTTGTCGAGCCAGCGCGCCGTGTCTTCCAGGGTGGCAAGAACCTTGGCGCGCAACGCCTTGTCGCTGCCCGACAGGATAAGCGGTGCGTGGACCAGCCAGTTGAGCTCGCGCGTCCCGGCATTGGCAACGCTCCATGCCGGTCCCTTGCCCGGCCGCGCGGGCGGCTTGGGATTGGCCGCCAGCCACGCAGCCAGCACCCGCTCCGCGATCGGCGCGACTTGTTCGCGCGGGGCGCAGGCTTCGAGATCGGCCAGCCAAGAAAAGCTGTGCACCACCCGCTCCAGCGGCGGGGCAACCCGCGCCGCGCCCGCGAAATCGATCTGCGCAATGGGTGCCTTGACGCCGTAGACCAGGAAATGTCCGGCGCGCAGCGCGGTACCCCCGGCGCGGTTGCCGGGCAGAGGATTGAGCACTGTGGCCAGCAGGCGCGGCTTGGCCTGTTTGCCGAACGGCGTGGTAAGCGCGCTGGCCGGAACCCCCAGCCGGTAGGCCAGCCGCACCAATCGCTCCCCCGCCGAAATCGCGGGCGGAGTGAAATCGGCCAGCGCCAGCGCACGGCCCGGCTCGACCACTTCGCCCTGCGGGAGATAGGGATCGTCACCGGATGCAGCGCTGTCGTTCACCAAAGCCTCCGCAGTGTCGGGGTGCAGCGGAATCGCCCGCCCTTCCGCTACCGAACCGTCATTGTCCGTCGGGTCGCCCCGGGTGGAAGTGACGGCCTCCACCATCGCTCAGCCCACCGCCTTCAGCGCGGCGATATTGGCGGCGTATTGCTCCGGCCCGCCCTTGAAGGTCGCGGTCCCGGCCACCAGCACATCCGCCCCGGCCGCCACGCAGAGCCGGGCGGTATTCACATCCACCCCGCCGTCCACTTCAAGCCGGATGTCACGCCCGGTCTTGTCGATCATCTTGCGGATCGCCTCGATCTTGCGCAGCTGGCTGGAAATGAAGCTCTGCCCGCCGAAACCGGGATTGACGCTCATCACCAGCACCAGGTCCACTTCGTCGATCAGGTAGTCGAGCAGCTTGGCCGGCGTTGCCGGATTGAGCGAGACGCCCGCCTGCTTGCCCAGCGCCTTGATCGCCTGCACCGTCCGGTGCGCGTGCGGCCCGGCTTCGGGATGGAAGGTGATGATGTCCGCCCCGGCGTCGGCAAAGGCCTGCAGGTAGGGATCGACCGGCTGGATCATCAGGTGCACATCGAACACCTTGGCCGTGTGCGGACGCAGCGCCTTCACCACCATCGGGCCAATCGTGATGTTGGGCACGAAATGGCCGTCCATGACGTCGACATGGATCCAGTCCGCCCCGGCGGCATCGATGGCGCGCACTTCCTCGCCCAGGCGAGCGAAGTCGGCAGACAGGATGGACGGTGAAATCAGCGGTGCGGCCATGGCGCTTCAGCTTGCTCCCTTTTCTCGCGCTTACCCACCACATCTTGGGGCAACAAGGCACAGGCAGGGGTTTTCCACACTGGATGTCGCATATCCGGACATCCGCGTAGTGCACTGCGGCAATTGACCTCTCGCCCCTCGCCGGGCAGACCGCGCAGCATGACCGATGCTTCCCCTTTGGCGCACCCTGCCGTGGCCATGCTGGCGCGCGAAACCCGGCTGCACGAGGGCGTGACTCCGCGCGAAATCGGAAGCGTAACGGTCCCGCCGGGCAGGCATTGGCTGCATGAAGACAGCTTCCTGCTGGTGACCGAAAGCGGGCTGCGCTTCTTCTATCGCCGGGGTGAAGGGGTAACGATCGAGCGGCCAAACGGCCCGACCGACCCGGCCGAGGAATACCTGTGGCTGAACGGCAGCATCTATGCCGCGATTGCCTGCATCAACGGGCTTTACCCGATCCATGCCTCGGCAGTGGCCTGCGGCGGGCAGGTCTTTGCCTTCACCGGCCCGTCAGGCGCGGGCAAGTCCACGCTGGTAGCGCAGCTGACGCGGCACGAATTGCCGATGTTCTGCGACGATACGCTGGTGCTGGACCTCAGCCAGCCGGGCCAGGTGCTGTGCCTGCCGGGGCACAAGCGGCTGAAACTTTGGCCCGACGCGGTGGAAATGACCGGCGCGCGACCTGCGGAACAAGTGATGGCCAGCGTCCCCAAGTTCTACTCCGAACCAGCGGGCGGCACAGTGGTCGACGTGCTGCCGCTGGCCGAACTCTGCTTTCTGGAGGAGGGCGACACGGCCCGGATCGAACCGCTGCACGGCGGGGAAAAGCTGGTCCGCCTGCAGGACGATCACTATACGACCGACCTGATCATGGCGGCTTCACGGCCGGACCGGATCGCCCGGTTCGCGCAACTGGCCAACCTCGCCCGCACGATCCGGCTGACCCGGTTCGTGCGGCCGCGCGATGCCAGCCGTTTCGCGGTGGACGCGGCGCTGGTCGAACGTCATGTAAAGGCGATGGCCCGCCCAGTATCGGAACAAGCGCAATGACCGGAATCCTGAACAAGTGCCCCGACCGGTTTGTAGAGACCGAGATCGACGATGAAATCGTGGTGATGGATCTCGAATCGGGCAATTTCTTTTCGCTCAAGGACACCGCGCTGGATATCTGGCGGTTGGTCGACGGAACCCGCAGCCCCGCCGACATCGCCGCCGAGCTGGCCAACGACTATGATGTTGCTGAGGGCGAGCTGGCCGACGACGTTGCGGCTTTCCTTGACAAGGCACTGACGGCGGGACTGCTCGAAGCCCGGTGAGCGGGGCAATGCGCGCATCCGAAACCTGGCGTTTGCGGCGCTTAACGCTGGAGGCGCTGCTGCGACTGTGCGCCGCGCGGCTGCTGGTGCGGTTCGTGCCACTGCGCCGCTGGCGCGACCGCCTCGGCACGGTCGTTGCCACTGACCGGATTGCCGCCTTGCCGCCTGCCGATCCCCAGGCCATCGCCGAGGCCCGCCGACTGGCCCTGCACGTAGAGCGCGCGGCCACCCGTCTGCCATTTGCCACCAAGTGCCTGCCACGCGCCATTGCGCTGGCCCGGATGCTGCAAGCCCGCGACCAATCCTACTGCCTGCGAATCGCCACGCGCCCGGCGCACGAACGCGGCGACCGTGACGATCTGCACGCCTGGGTCGAAATCGGCGGAGCAAAAGTCATCGGCGACCTGCCCGGAACCTGGGTAGTTCTACTTAATTTGCTTGATTGACAATGCATTAGGGAATTCCGCCCGACTGCAATCCGACCCGTTTAGATTAACGTTGTTCGCAGTTGCAAAACCCAAGAGAATCGGGCACATAAAGAAAAAATTTACGGATGCAGGGGGTCGCGCACGCCGCCAATGTTATCCAAGGAGTTATTGTAGTGACCAAGACTGCCCCCAAGAAGGTTTGGACCAAGCCGACCCTCGCCCCGCTCGGCACCATTGAAGATGTAGCTCTTCAGACTTCGACTGCATGCCAAGGTGGCGTGAATGGTGGCGGCCAGTGCCCGACCTCCAGCCTGTCCTGATCGACTAGCGAGAGCCAGGCACACCTCGCTTGCTCTGACTTTAGATGTATTTCTTTTCGCGTATCTGGGGCAATCCTGATCGGATTGCCCCAGGCCGTGCTGCCCAGTCGCTGGGCCTGTTTGCAGGCCATGCGGCTGATCTCTGCAGTGATGGCGGCGACTGCTTTTCCGAACTTCCCGCGCCGCGCGCACGCAGCCGCCCCGGCTGGCGGGTGGCACGTTCCCCGCTTGGCAACCCAGTGCTTTTGCTTGGCTGGATCGATAATGCGGATGAACTTGCGCAGCGCCTTGGCCTGAACAACCCTACACCAGAGTCGATTTATGGCGCGGCCGTGGATCGCTGGGGAGCGGAGGCCGATAGCCACATTATTGGCGAATACGCCACGCTGATGACGCTGCCAGACGGTTCGATCCGAATGGCGCGCAGTCCATGGGGGAGTTTTCCACTCTTCTTCCATCATGGACACGCGGGCTTCATGGCCTGCTCGATCCTGCGCCCGATGTTTGCGGCGGGCCTCGACAACCAAATCCGTCCGGACGCCATAGAGCGTCTTTTAGCATTCGAATTACCCGATGGCACAACCAGCCAGTTCGAAGGGATCGACATGGTTCGCGGCGGGCAGATCGTCATCGCCAACCGCGATGGCTGGTCGGCGCGCACATGGTATGACCCCCTTGATATTCGCGAAGTCCGCTTCAAGTGCGACGAGGATTACGTTGACGCGACCAACGCGCTACTGACGGAAGCAGTGCAAAAAGCGCTGCGCCTTGCCAAGAAACCGGCAATGACTTTGTCGGGCGGTCTGGATTCATCCATCGTCTGTGACGAGATGTTGCGCCAGATGCCGGCAGGACAAAAGCTCACGAGCATCACGTTCGTCCCCTTGCCGGAATGGGATGGCAGGGCGGTAGACGGCCTGTTTGGTGACGACGGACCGTATGTGCGGGAGTTTATCCGCACCCATCCCGGACTCGACCCCATCTTCGTCGATAATCGTGATCATGATTTCCTGAGCTACAGCAACGAGATGTTCCTGGGCGGAGATTCCGGTTACCCGGCGAGGGTCATCGGATTAGTCGGTCTTGGCGTAGCCTGTGCTGCACGTGATGCTGGGTGCGACTGGCTCTTCTCCGCCACGATGGGTAACCTGACGTTTAGCCAGGAAGCGCCGTGGGCTCCCGCAGAGTTCTTTCGAACCCTGCGGTGGCGGCAATGGTGGCACACCGCGAACAACCGGCTCGACGATCCGCGCCCGATCTGGCGGCGCATGACAGCAATGGGCATCATGCCCAACCTCCCCGAAGGCTTGCGCTGGAAGATCCGAGACTTGATTCACCGCGGGCGCCCTGCTGAACTCATCACGAATCCTTATCTTGACCAATCCGGTCCACTCGCCGCCAAAATCAAGTTGCGCAACACCAGGTCGAACATTTCCGATCTGGACTTTTTCACTTCGCGTGAGCGGTTCATCCGCGCAACATATGAAGCTGCGGATATTGGCTCTGAAGCCGGTTTGGGCAGCACTCAGGTGTTTGGGGTGCAGATGCGCGATGTTCTTGGATATCGCCCGTTTATCGAGCTGTGCTTCGGCATGCCGACTGAACAGTTTACCCGCAATGGTGAGCGCCGCCGTCTGGCGCGCCGCATGGGGGTGGGTCGCCTGCCCGAAGCGCAGCGCACCGAATTGCGCCACGGCGACCACGTCGTCGACTGGCACGCGCGCATGACGCCGATGCTGCCGCGCCTGCGCGAGGAAGTGCGCCAGATTGCTGAGCACCCGCAACTCGGCGCGCTACTGGATACCAAGGCAATGCTGCGCGATCTGGACAACTGGCCGGACGCCGCTCCGACCGACATCGGCACTGTCAGCCGGCTGCGCTTTGCCTTGCCTGCCATGGCCTATGTCCGGCGGTTCGTGGATTTCGAAACCGGGCGCAACCCGCAGTGAACCAGGACACGCCGCCCCTAGCAGACCGCCCGCGCCTGTTCGATCCGGCCGAGCATGGTCTGGCGGCTGCTTGGCTCGCTTTCCTGATGGTGCTGGGCGCGATTACCGAGGGGATCGGGATCGTCCTGCTGGTCCCGCTGCTGACCATCCTGGGCGACGGCGCGAGCGACGGGGGCCGGATTGGCGCCGCGATGGTGCAGCTGGGCCTGCCGATGCGGCTGGATGCCATGCTGGCGCTGTTTGTGGCGCTGGTGATCGTGCGCGGGCTGATTAACTATTATCGCGCGCTTGTGGCGATGCGCTTTGAAATGATGCTGATCGACCGGCTGCGCGCGCGCGGCTGGCGATCGCTGCTGCATTGCGACTGGCGGGTACTGCTGGGGATGCGCCGGTCCAACACCGCCAGCCTGCTGATCAGCCAGGTCGACCAGGCCGGCCTGTTCATCAACCAGGCGATCCTGGCGCTGGCTACGCTGGTCACGCTGGGCGGGATCGGCCTTGCCGCGCTCGCCATTTCGCCGCAGCTGACCATCGGCGCACTGATCGCGGGTACGGCCGTGCTGCTGGCGTTCCACGGCATGCGCCGCCGCGCCGCGCACCTGGGCGAGGCGCTGGGCGCAGCCTATGGGCGGATCTACAGCCAGCTGAACGAGGGGCTGGGCGCACTGCGCGTGATCAAGAGCCTAGGCCGAGAGGACCGCGCCGCGCGTGACCTGGGCGAACAGTTCGTCGATTTGCGCCGCGCACAGCTGGATTACCAGCGTGACCTCGGCCGGGGGCAGCTGGCCCTGCAGGGCGGGGGCGCGGTGGTGCTGGCGCTGCTGGTCTGGGCCGCGCTGGAACGCTGGCACGCCGACGTCACCGTGGTCCTGCCGATGGTCGCGCTGTTCGCCCGTGCGCTGCCCTTGTTGGGGCTGCTTCAACAAGCGGGGCTGACCTGTGCCCATGCCCGTCCGGCAGTGACCGCCGCGCTTGACCTGATCGCCACTGCCGAAGCCGCGCGCGAACCAGAGGCTGACCCGGCTGCCGCCCCGGCGCTGGCGCAGGCGATCCGGCTGGACAACGTAACCGTGCGGTTCAGCCCCGATGGCCCGCCCGCGCTGGACGGCGTGTCCGCCGCGATCCCGGCGCGCGGCGTCGTCGCGCTGACGGGGCCATCGGGTGCGGGCAAGTCCACGCTGGCCGATCTGCTCGGCGGGCTGCTCTCGCCCGACAGTGGCACGGTGCTGGTGGATGACACCGCGCTTTCCGGCACGGCACGGCGCGCCTGGCGCGGCAAGGTGGCCTATGTCCAGCAAGACCCCGTGCTGATCAGCGGCACCATCCGCGACAATTTGCGTTGGGCAGCGGCGGAAGCCGAAGACGCCCGCCTGGAACAGGCGCTGCGCGATGCCTCCGCCGCGTTCGTGCTGGACCTGCCGCAGGGGCTGGACACGGTGATCGGCGATGGCGGCCGCGCGCTGTCTGGCGGGGAGCGTCAGCGTCTGATGCTGGCGCGCGCGCTACTACGCGATCCGGCGCTGCTGATCCTCGATGAAGCCACCAGCGCACTCGACGCGGCCAACGAGGCCCAGATCGCCGCCGCTGTTCGCGGGCTGCGCGAGCGGATGGCGGTGGTCATCATCGGCCACCGGGGGGCTCTGCTCGCTCTGGCCGATGCCGAGATCCGGCTGGAAAGTGGCCACATCGTCGCGCCGCTGCCCCGATAATGCCCAATTCAGTCCATATTCACGCCCCGAATCGCATTGGGGAGCGGTAACGGCCGTCGTGCCGATGTGTTGAATGCTCCTGGTTCGCCGTGCGGACCAGGCTGTTTCCAGACAGGATAAGTGCCCATGATCATGCCGAAAGGTTTGCGTGCCCTGGCCGCGTCATTCGCGCCGATTGCGCTGGCATCCGCCGCGCTGGTGACCGCGACCGGCACTGCCGCGCAAAGCACCCCCACCCCGCCACCGGGCTGCACCGGGCCTGCCAGCCAGACCTGGCTGAACGTCGTGGCCGAAGGGCTGAAGAACGGCGAAGGGCTGCTGGCTGTGACGCTTTACGCCGACGATTCCAGCAAGTTCCTGGTCAAGCGCGGATCGTTGTATGTGGGCCGGGTCAATGCCCAGGCCGGCACCACGCGCGCCTGCATTTTCGTGCCCAAACCCGGCGTCTATGCGCTGGCGCTGTACCATGACGAAAACGGCAACCGCTCGTTCGACCGGACCGGCGTGGGCTTTCCGGCCGAAGGGTTCGGGTTTTCCAATAACCCGGCCACGCTGGCGGGGCTGCCGACGTTCAAATCGGTGCGGCTGAACGTGCCCAAGGCCGGGCTGACCACCCGCATCCAGATGAAGTATCCCTGACCGCCTGACCGGATCGGGGGGGCACCCCGGTTCGGTCAGCCGTAGATTTCAGGCAGTTGCGCCGGGGCCTGCGCTTCGGCGAGAGCGTGCATGTGCGGATCGTCCACGTCCAGCCACCATGCCGAGCCGATGTCGAGCGTTGCGGCGCGGCCCGCATCGGCCAGCCGCTGCATCCCTTCGGACAGACTGCCCGCCTGGCCGGCGTCGATCGCCGCCTGGATGGCCAGCGCCAGTTCCGGCGTGGCCAGAAACGCCCCGCAATCCACCGCGTCGTATTCGGGAATGGTCTTGCCGATGGCACGGATGAACCCGGCCTCGTCCAGCTTGACCCAGGTGGCGTCATCCGGATCGACCAACGGATTGTCGCAGCGTCGGTCGATCGCCAGCGTCACGCCCCGGTCCGCGCCCCCGGCCCTGGCAAGATCGCGCAGGATCGGCGCGGAAAAGATGTGGTCCGACATCATCAGCAGGTAATCGCCGTCGATCACGCTGGCCCCGGCCATCACCGACCAGCCGTTGGGCTTTGACCAATCCGCCACGCGCTGCGCCTCTACCGGAATCCCGGCGCGTTCGGCCAGCGCGGGCAGCGCCGCTTCCAGCCGGTCCGCTTCGTGGCCCGTCACCACCACCACCCGCTTCACGCCCGCCGCCTTGGCCTGGCGCACGCCCAGTTCGAGCAGCGGGATGCCGGCAATCGGCGTCATCGGCTTTGAATCGGAAATGTCGCGCAGGCGGCTGCCAAAGCCGGCGGCAATGATCAGGGCGTCCATGATGGGGCTTTCAGGTTCCGGAAGGCTCAAAAACACAGCGGCGCCGGTCAGCCTGAACCGACCGGCGCCGCCAGTGTGCGTCAGTTAGACCGCGCGCTTATTCGGCGGCCAGCGGCGCAACCGCAGCGTATTCGTCCACCATCTGGGCAGCAACGTCATCGTTGAACTGCTCCGGCGGGTGCTTGCAGAAGTAGGCCGACGGACCGATCAGGGCGCCGCCCTCGCCACGCTCCAGCGCAACCTTGCAGCAACGGATCGCATCCATCACGCATGCGGCCGAGTTCGGGCTGTCTTCCACCGACAGGCGCAGTTCCAGGTTCATCGGAACGTTGCCCCACTGGTTGCCTTCCAGGCGCAGGAAGCACAGCTTGTTGTCCTTCTGCCAGGGAACATAGTCGGACGGGCCGACGTGGATGTTCTCGTCCTCGAGGCGGGTGGCAAGCATCGCCTGCACTGCTTCGGTCTTCGATTCCTTCTTCGAACCCAGGCGCTGGCGATCCAGCATGTTCATGAAGTCGGTGTTGCCGCCGGTGTTGAGCTGATAGGTGCGCTCAACCGTCACGCCGCGGGCGGCAAACAGGCTGGACAGCACGCGGTGGACGATCGTGGCGCCAACCTGGGCCTTGATGTCGTCGCCCACGATCGGCACGCCGGCAGCGCGGAAGCGGGCTTCCCATTCCGGACGGCTGGCGATGAACACCGGCATGCAGTTCACGACCGCAACCTTGGCTTCCAGCGCGCATTCCATGTAGAATTCGGTGGCTTCCTGCGAACCGACCGGCAGGAAGTTCAGCAGCACTTCGGCGCCGCTGTCCTTGAGGGCGGCGATGATGCCTTCCTTGGTCGCTTCGGGCGCGTCGGCCACGATGAAGCCCTTTTCACCGACCGTGGTCATGTGCGGGGCAACGCCGTCCGACACGCGGCCCATGATCACCTTCGCGCCGGTGGCGGGAACGTTGGGCATGAACACGGTGGTGTTGTTCGGCTGGGCGAAGATCGCTTCGGCGATGTCCTTGCCCACCTTGCGGGCGTCGACATCGATGCCGAGCACGAACTCTGCATCACCAGCGCCATAGCCGCCGATCTTGTCGTGGATCAGACCTTCCGACGAATTGTTCTGGCGGTAATAGGCAACGCCCTGCACCAGCGAGCTGGCGCAGTTGCCCACACCGATGATGGCGACCTTGATAGGCTTCATTTTGGTTCGATCCCTTCCGAACGACACTGCGAGTTTCCGCGAAACCCGCCTCATTGTGAAATCGCGCGCCAAAAGCAAGAAGTTTAGCGCGCGTCAAGCTGAATGACGGGCCATCACCGCGATGACGACAACCAGCCAACCCGCCGCGACGATGGCAAATGCATACAAGGCGAAGCTGGCCAGCCCCGCCACGATCAGAACCGCCCCGGCAAACGCGAAGAAATCGCGCATGGTCAGCCAGGTCAGCCATTCCATCACGCGTGAGCGGCGCTGGCTGAAGTGGACCTTAACCGCGTTGAACGTCAAGCCTTCCTTGCCGTGCCTGCTGCGCAGCCCGATCACGGTCAGCCCGGTGACCAGCATGGCCAGTCCGGCTGCCCCCGCCAGGGCTGCGTCAGTGATGCCCTGAAGCTGCAAATTCCACGCAACTCCGCCAATGCAGGCGAAGTTGGTAGCCGCATCGATCAGGCTGTCGAGCCGCGCGCCCTGCGGGCTGGAGCGGAACGTGGCGCGGGCGATCTCGCCATCGACGCCGTCGAAGATCGAGGCAGCCTGGAACAGCAGCGCGCCCGCGATCAACCCGCCGCGCGTCCCCAGCAGCAATGCCGCAAGCATCGCCACGGCCAGCAGCGCAGTGCCCCAGGTGGCGTGTACCGGGCGGATCCAGGCCAGCCTGAGCAGGCGGCGCGAGATCGATTGGGAAATCGGACGGTTGATGTGGCGGGAAATGATCCCGTCGCCCGCCTTGGCCGTCTGCCGCACGATTCGCCGTTCCAGCTCGGCAAGCGATTCGCCAGCGGTGCGCAGGCTGGCGATGCCTGCCGGGGCGGCCGGGGCGGGCAGCGTGCCTCCGGCCAGCGCCATGCCGGGCAGCGCGTGCGCGGCGGGGTGGGCGGCCAGGGCCTGTGCCTCGTCCATGAATTCAACAACCGCGCCTGCGGCGAGCCGGGCGACCTCGGCCTGCAGTTCCGCGCCGGGCTGCCAGGGGGCCGGCGCGGTTATCACGATGTGGGAATATCCGCCCTCGGCAGCAGCGCGAACCGCCCGCGCGGCAAGGGGCAGGCCGGCCACCAACTGATGCGCCACCGGAGCATCGGCGAACACGAGGAGGGCCGTGGTCTTGATCGTTCAGTCCTTTGCGGCTGGTCAGACTGCAATTAATTGCGGCGAAAACCGCGCGAGACACTGTTGCTGGCGACCGAACGGCATATAAGGGCGCACAAGGCGCTTGCCAAGGGGCGGGCGGGCACAACAACACGGGGCAAACGTGGCAGGATCAGCCGGAGCGGCACAACCACCCGTGGGCGCACCCCAGCGCCCACAGCGTCCGCGGGAATTGCAGGACCCGCTCAACCACTACCTTTATCATCCGCTGGCCTGGCAGCTGGCGCGGCGGCTGGCGCATACGCCGCTGACGCCCAACATGGTGTCGGTATTCGGCGCGCTGATGGTGATCGCGGCCTCGATTGCCTACACCGGCCTGCCCTATCCGCTGTCCGCCGCGCTGGGCATGGCGCTGCACATGGGCTGGCACGTGGTCGACGGGGCCGACGGCGATCTGGCGCGGCTGACCGGGCGGTCCAGCCCGATTGGCGAGATGGTGGACGGGCTGTGCGATTACCTCAGCCATATCGTGCTCTACCTGGTGCTAGGCTGGTGGCTGTCGGGCACCGGCGGCACGTTCAGCGGCGGGATGGCGTGGGGCCTGATCGTCTTCGCGGGCATCAGCCACGCGGTGCAGGCCAACCATGTCGAGGTGCAGCGCCGCCAGTACCAGTGGTGGGTCTATGGCACGCCCTGGCTGCGCCATTCGCATGGCGCGCAGGATTCGGCGACCTCGCGCACGATGTTCTCCGGCCTCGTCTCGGCCTATCTCAATGTCGCCAGCGGGATGACGCCGGACGCCTTGCGGATCGACGCGGCGGTTTCGGCCGCGGCGGGGGACCGGGCGCGGTTGGACACCATCGCCGCCGCCGTCCGCGCCGAAGCGCCGCCGCTGCTGCTGCTGTGCAAGATCCTGGGGCCGAACCCGCGCGCGATCGTGCTGGGGCTGTCGATGTTCGCGGGCAGCCCGGTGTGGTACATGCTCTATCAGTCGCTGGTGCTGAACGCGCTGCTGGTGGTGTCGGTGCTGGCCCACAACGCGGCGGCGCGGCGGATCGCGGTGAAGATTGACGCCTGATTTCAGGGCCTGATCTCTCGACAGGCGGGCAAGGGCGGCTATCATGCCGCCCATGCTGACCTCTCCCCTGCTTGAAGCCGCCCGCGCCATCGCGGATGACCTCACCGCCCTGCGCCGCGCGATCCATGCCGAGCCGGAGCTGGGCCTCCACACGCCGCTGACGCGCGACAAGGTCCGCGCCGCGCTGGCGGGCCTGCCGCTGGAGTGGCGGGAAGGCCCCTCCACCACCGGCCTCGTCGCCACGCTGAAAGGGGGCGCGGGTGAAGGCCGCAGCGTCCTGCTGCGCGGCGATATGGACGCGCTGCCCATGCCGGAGGAAACCGGCCTGCCCTTTGCCTCCACCATCCCCGGCACGATGCACGCCTGCGGGCACGATGCCCACACCGCGATGCTGGCCGGAGCGGCGCGGCTGCTCTGTGCGCGGCGCGATAGCTTGCGCGGCGAAGTGCGGTTCATGTTCCAGCCGGGTGAGGAAGGGCACCACGGCGCGCGCTTCATGCTGGATGACGGGTTGCTCGGCGGCGGCGCGCATGGGCCGCTGCCCGATGCCGCCTTTGCCCTGCACGTCATGCCCAACGCCCCGCACGGGCTGGTGACGGGCAAGGCCGGGCCGCTGATGGCGGCGGCGGACCAGCTGGAGATTACCGTGCGCGGCGCGGGCGGCCATGCCTCGATGCCGCATCAGGCGCACGATCCGGTGCCCGTGGCGTGCGAGATCGTTACCGCGCTGCAAACGCTCGTCACCCGTCAGTTCGACGCGCACGACCCCGTGGTCGTCACCATCGCCCGGATCGAGGGCGGCACCGCGCACAACGTCATTGCCGACTTCGCGAAGCTGAAAGGCACGATGCGCACCCTCTCCCCCCGCCACCGCGCGCGGCTCCACGCGGCGGTGCAGCAACTCGCCAGTGGCATCGCCAGCGCCCACGGCCTCAGCGCGGACGTGGTGATCGAGGAAGGCTTCCCCGTCACCATCTGCGATCCCCGCGCGGTCGATCTGGCCGAAGCCGCCGTGACCGATCTGTTCGGCCCGCCCGCCTGGCGGCGGCTGGAACGCCCGATCATGGGCGCGGAAGACTTTTCCTATGTGCTGGAACACGTCCCCGGCGCGATGCTGTTCCTGGGCGTCTCGCACGAAGGCGAGGACTGGACCCAATGCTGCGGCATCCACTCCACCCGGATGCTGCTGGACGAAACCGTCCTGCCCCAAGGCGCGGCCCTGCTGGCCGGACTGGCGGAGCGGTTTCTGGAGCGGGGGTTTGGGTAGGCAACGTGTTGAGCCCCCCCGAACCACTGACAGTGTGATCGACCGCGCAAAGGCAAGCGCCCTGAAATTGGCCAGCTACTCGATCGCCGCTTTGTAGATGCTATTCAACGGGCGCTCGAAAAGCCGCATCACCATGGGTTCAAAGAACGCAAGAGGGGCGCTGTCGTAACCCGGATCGAATGCAGGAGAATCATACAATTCGACAAATTCGGCCGTAGCCTCGAACTGCGGGTGACCACGGAACATCTCCCGCTTGTCGCGATCAAGACCCACGTAGTGGAAGAAGTTATACCCTTGGAAAATCCCGTGCTGCTCTACCATCCAGTGCAGATCGGCCGAGACGAAGGGCTTCAGGATCGCAGCAGCAATATCGGCGTGGTTGTACGCCCCCAGAATGTCGCCGATGTCATGGAGCAGCGCCATCACCACATAGTCCTCGGCCCGCCCATCGCGATGCGCCCGGGTCGCGGTTTGCAGGCAATGCTCCAGCCGGTCGACGGCGAAACCGCCGCAATCGCCTTCAAGCATTCGCAAGTGATCCAGGACTCTCGCCCCGCCATTTGCTGCATGGGGTTTCAAGTGGGTGAGGATCGCGTCCCAGTCCTCTTGGGTGCATTCGCTCATCGAATGGAAGTTGGCAGTCCGTTCGGAAAGATTAGTCATAGTCCGTCTCCTTAATCAGGCGGATGCAGTGGTCCGCAAGGAAGTGGGCGAAGCGCCGGGCACCACGCGTTCCATATCGGAATTTTCCGGGAACACCGGCCATAGCAATTGCTGGCCCAGCGTCGCATCGGGCAGGTTCTCGACACCATAACTGCTCGGATAGGTCCGGGTGATCCGCGCCGTCCCGAACAGGACGTCCCAAAAGAACAGCAGGTTTCCGTAGTTTCCCTTGTAGTGCACCGCCGGATCGCTGAGGTGTCGACCGTGGTGAGCATGGTGGGTGGCCGGGGTCGAGATAATCCGCTCGACCAGCCACATGACCGGCAAGAGCCATTTGACCCGATAGAGCGGCGCATCCCACGCCACGTCGCTATGGGCGCCGATGATCACCAGCATCTTGACCACCAGGTAGCCGGCATAGAACCAGCCGAGCCCGAGGTAGATCAGCGCCCCTGCAAACCACAGGCTCGGCATCATCGCGTAGTAGATGATGTTGTTCCGGTAGACGAGCCGGACGCTCATATAGCGAGCATTATGGTGTGCGCGGTGCAGGTTGTAGAGCCACGCAAAGCTGTGCGAGGCGCGGTGCCACCAGTATTGCATCATGTCCTCGAACACCAGGAACAGGGCCAGCGCGGGCAGGAAGCCGATTTCAGCCAGCGCCCCCTGGTATTGCGGCAAAAAGCGTGCGCCGATGAGCCCGGTGGCCAGAATGATCATCGGCTGGGTCACGGTTAGCAGCAGCACAGTCGAGACAGCCTCAACGATCCCGTCGTTGCGGCACTGCTCGCGCTTTGAGAACAGGTCCGAGCGAGTCAATTCGAGCAATCCGAAAGCGATGTAGATGCCGATCACCAGCCAGCTTGATGCGGTCATGGGTCCAGTACTCTCCCTGGGCGCCGGGCCTGTTCCGTACGCCTCTTGTCAGTCGGATCATAACGGCGCATCAGATCGAGGAATGCAAAGTACTTATCAATTTTCATCAATCGGCCCGACCCGGGCCAATCCAGCGCTGGCAGCGTTGTTGCGGCGTACGGGACGGCAAATCACCTTTGCCGCCGGACAAGTGATCCAGCAGCAGGGCGACAGCGGAGGCGGGTTCTGGATGATAGAATCCGGCCGCGTCGAGATCTGCCGCTTTGGTGCGGACGGCGGCGTCACCGTTTTTGCTGTGCTTGGCGCTGGCGACCTGTTTGGTGAATTAGCGCACTTCGCCGGGACATCGCGCCAGGTCGATGCCGTGGCCGAAGAACCGACCATGATGGTTCGCATCAGTGCGGCCCAGGTCGATCACTTACTGGCGAACGAGCCGGATTTCGCCCGCGCTCTGCTTGCCTCGCTAGCCAACCAGCTCCGCCTCGCATTGGATCAGATCGACCGCGACCGCACTCTAACTGCCGAGGCCCGGATCACTCACCTGTTGCTAGACCTCGCCGAGCGCGATGGCAGCGAACTACCGGTTACCCAGCTATCGCTGGCAGAACGCGCTGGGGTATCAAGAGTCACTGCCGGCCAAGTGCTTGCACTACTGGAGGATACCGGTACGATCCGCAGGGGCTACCGGCGGATCACGATCACTAACTGGGACAAGCTGAAGAAGCGCGCAACTCTCTCCCTGCGTTAGCCCTGATCCAGATAACAGCAGCCTGGTGTTGTCCTCGCCAGACTAACTCAGTGCACGAACCGCGCCACCACGTCGCGGTAGCTGCGGGACACCTTCACGTCCGCGCCGGACTCCAAAATCAGGAAGCATTCGCCGTTGGTGTGCGGTTTGACCTGGCGGACCTGGTTGAGGTTGACGATCCAGCTGCGGTGGACGCGCTGGAACACGCGCGGGTCGAGGCGGCGTTCCAGGTCCTTCATCGTTTCACGCAGGATCAGGCTGTTGTCGGCGGTGTAGATGCACATGTAATCGCCCGCTGCCTCGATCCGCTCGATCGAATCCACATCGACCCTGAAGATCTGGCCGCGATCCTTGATGTTGATCAGCTTTTCGTAACGGGCGGTGCCCTCGCCATCTTCCGGCATCGCCTCGATCGCGTCGGGGGCGACTTCGGCCAGCACGGTCTTGAGCTTTTCGGCTTCCTCGGCCGAGCGTTTTTCGGCCAGGCGGGTGCGGACGCGTTCCAGCGTGTCGGCCAGCTTGTCCTCGTCCACCGGCTTCATCAGGTAGTTGACGGCGTTCGCCTCGAACGCGCGGACGGCGTGTTCCTGATAGGCGGTGACGAACACGATCAGCGGCGGTTCGATCTCCATCACGCCCTTGACCACGCTGAACCCGTCGAACCCCGGCATCTGGATGTCGAGGAACACCAGGTCGGGCTTCTCCGTCTTGATCTTGCGGATCGCCTCGCGCCCGTTGGAGCAGGTGTCGATGATCTCCACATCCGGGAACCGTTCCAGCCGGAGCATCAGCCCCTGAATGGCAAGCTTTTCGTCGTCGACGATGATCGTGCGAATGGTCATGGCATTTCCAGGTCCTGTCCGCCGCCCGATGTGCGGCGTGGGAAGTATCAGCCCGCGATCCCGGCGCGCCGCTGCTCTGGCAGGGCGGCGGGCGCGGTTTCGCGGCGTTCGAAAGGCAGCTCGATCAGCACGGCAAACCCGCCTTCCGGCGGCTCCATCGTTTCGAAGCGATGGTTCTCGCCATAGGCCTGGGCCAGCCGGTCACGAATGTTCGCGAGGCCCACGCCAGTCGATACAGGTTCGCCGCCATCAAAGGTCACGCCGCTCAACCTGTTGCTGGCCGCGCTCATTTGCAATCCCGGACCCGTGTCCGAGACGACGATACGAAGGTTCTGGCCGACGAGTTGCGCCGAAATCGTGATCTCGGCCCCGGCCTCCTGCGTGCTGACCGCGTACTTGATCGCGTTCTCCACCAGGGGTTGCAGCAGCAGCGAGGGCAGCAGCGCCTGTTCGGTCACCGGATCGATCCGGAAACTGGTGCGCAGCCGTTCCTCGAAGCGCATCCGCTCGATATCGAGGTAGAGCTTCAGCGTGTCCACTTCCTGCGCCACGGTGACCCGCCCGGTCGGCTCGTTCACCAGGGTATAGCGCAGGAACGAGGACAGGCGGCTGAGCATCGCGTTGGCGGGCTCAGTCTGTTTCAAGAGCACCAGCGTCGAGATCGAGTTCAGCGTGTTGAACAGGAAATGCGGGTTCAGCTGATAGCGCAGCATCGCCAGCTGGGCCTGCGTGGCCTGGCTTTCCAGCTGGATCAGCTGGTCGTTCTGCTCCTCGATCTGGAGGAAGAAGTTGATCGCGTAGTAGAGCGCCGACCACGCCCCCAGCAGCGTCGCATCGAGGTAGAACAGGCCGATGAACCGCTGCGCGAAGCCGACCGTCGCGTCGCCGTAATAGAGCTCGTTCACCCAGGCGTCGATGAAGGCATAGAGCGCCACCGCAAACGGCAGCATCAGCGCCGTCACGCCCCAGGTGATCAGCGGGCGGCGGGTGATCAGCTGGCGGTAGATCACCGACAGGATCAGCGTGATCGAGAACCCGGTCAGCGTGGAGATCAGCACCAGCACCAGGAACGAGAGCGACAGCCCGTTGGCCAGCCCCGACATCGCGCGCAGCAGCATCGCCCCGCCCCAGCCCAGCGCCTGCAAGCGCCAGAACGCGCGATTCTTGTTGGCGAAGAACGGGGTCGGGCGAAAGGGCAGGACGGCCATAGACGCGTTCTAGCAGAAAACCGCGTGGCCAAGCCACCGGTTTGCAGGGCCGACAAGGATCAGGATTGCTCGGCCTCGCGAATGGCCTTGGCCAGCGCCTCGCGCCCGACCGCGCCGGTCATCAGCTGGTCGCCGACCACCCAGCTGGGCGTGCCGTCGATCCCCAGCGAGCGGGCATAATCGAGGTTGCCGCTAAGCTCTGCGTTCACCAGCGGGTCGGCCAGGAACTTGCGGGCGCGGTCCAGGTCCAGCCCGGCGGTCTGCGCGGCGGCGGCGATCGTTTCGGCGCTGGGCCGACCGGCCGCGAACATCGCGTGATGGAACTGCGCAAAGCGGCCCTGCTCGGCCGCGGCAAGCCCCCACTTGGCCGCATCCGCGCTTTGCGGCGAGAGGATCGGCAGATGCCGCACCACCACCTTCAGCTGCGGGAACTCCTTGATCAGCGCATCCACGTCAGCCACGCTGGACCGGCAGAAGGTGCAGGCAAAGTCGGTGAACTCCACCAGGGTCACCGTGCCTTGCGGGTTGCCCAGCACCGATCCGGGGAACGGCTCGAACAGTTTGCCGCCCACGCTGGTCAGCTGCTTTTCCGCCTCGCGGCGCTGCAATTCCTGCATGGCCTGCGGCAGGATTTCCGGATTCTCCAGGATCGTGCGCTTGACCGCTTCTTCCGTGCGGTTGGATTCGAACAGCCAGCCGCCGATGGCCCCGACGATGAGGAGAATCAGTCCGGCGAGTGCGAACAGGATCGATCTGGCTTTGCTTTCAGTCATGACGGACAGCGCTACTTGCGTTTGCGCTGCTGTTCAATCGCCGCGCGGGCCTGCATGGCAATGTCCTGCGCGCGGATCCAGTCGGGCGAGCCCTTGGGCAGGGCCGCCTCGGCCGCCTCGGCGCTGCGCAGCGCCTGCGGGAACTGCCAGCTCATCACCTGCTGCTCCGCACTGGCCAGCCGCGCGCGGGCGGTGTCGCCGTTGGCGGCATAGACCACGCCCAGCTGGTACCACGCGAAGGGATTGCGCCGGTCCCGCGCGACGGCGGCCTTCAGCACGCGCTCGGCCTCCTTGAAGTTGGCCGGGTCCTCGGTCGCGATCAGGGCGTGGCCGAACGTGGTGGCGATCAGCGGCTGGTTCTGGGTCTTCTCGGTCGCGCGGCGCAGCGGCTCCAGCGCTTCGTGCGGGCGGCCCGATTCCAGCAGGATCTGGCCCTTCAGTTCGAGGAAATAGGGATCGTCCGGCGCCTTGGCGAGCAGCGCGTCGGCCTCGGCCAGCGCTTTGTCGACGTGGGCGTCCTTGTGATAGGCATAGGCGCGGGCATAGCGGGCGGGAATGCCCGACATCGTGGCCGGCCACGCCCGCAAGGTCTGCTGCGGTTCGGAAACATAGCCGGACAGCTTTGCCTTTACCCGCTGGAACCGGGCTTCAAGTTCCGGATCGTAGGGTTTGTTGTAGGCCGGATCCTGCTCGTAAGTGTCCTGCAAGGTCGCGATGCGGTCCGACGTCATCGGGTGGGTGCGGTAGAACTCGTTGTCGTAGGTGCGCGAGTAGCCATAGCGATACTCCATATTCTGGAGCTTCTTGAAGAACGCGATGGACCCCTTGCCGGATATTCCGGCCTTCGACAGGTACTGCGCCCCGGCGGCGTCAGCGCTGGCTTCCTGGCTGCGGTTGAACGCCAGATACTTGCCCAGCGCGGCCTGCTGACCAGCCATGATCACGCCCATGGCCGCTTCGCCTGCCCCGGCTGCCGCCGCCGCCGCACCCAGCAGCAGCGACATGATCGAGATGCCCTGCGCCGCCTTGCCGCCACCGTCGCTGATTACGTGGCCGCCGGTGATATGGCCGAGTTCGTGGGCAATCACGCCCTGCACTTCCCCCACCGACTGCGCTTCGTTGATCAGGCCGCTGTGCAGGTAGATCGCCTGCCCGCCCGCAACGAAAGCGTTGAGCGAAGGATCGTTGATCAGCACCACGTCGACATTGTTGGGGTCCAGCCCGGCCGCCGCAATCAGCGGGGCGGACATGTCGCGGAACAGGGCTTCGGTTTCCGCGTCGCGCAGGATCGATTGGGCCGCGACCGGCTGTGCAGCCAGCACCAGCAGGGCCAGTACGGCCCCCAGGTGGGCCAGCAATCGAGAGACAGCGCGCATCAGGGAACCTATCGCGACCCAGCCTGAACCGCCGCTGAAGGCGCCCCCTGCGCCGCCAGGAACGCCAGCGCCGCATCCAGCACACGCGCATCGCGGCGGAACGGATGGGCCAGTTTCATCACCGTTCCGGCATGGTCCACTCCCTTGAGCACGACCGCCTGGGTCGGCGCGCCAGCGGCAGTCAGCGCCTTGGCCAGCGCGATGGAATTGCGCGGCTTGACAGTGACGTCCTCGTCCCCGGTCAGGAGCAGCATCGGCGGGGCGCCGGCGCGGGCAAAGCGGACCGGCTGGGTCTGCGCCGGGTCGGCCACATGGCCGAACGCGGCGACCGCCGAATCGGTAGTGAACGGCGCGAAATCATACGGCCCGGACAGGCCGATCACCCCCTTCACAAAGCCGTTGGGCACGCCCTGCCGGTCCAGCCATTGCTGTTCCAGGCCCAGCATTACCGCGTTGTAGGCTCCGGCGGAGTGTCCCATCAGGAACACCCGGCCCGGATCGCCGCCCAGCCGCGCGGCGTTGTCCATGGTCCAGCGCACGGCCGCGGCGCTGTCTTCCAGCATCGCGGGATAGCGCCCATCCGCGCCCAGCCGGTAACCCGGCAGCACCACCAGGTAGCCAGCGCGCGCCAGCGTGCGACCGACAAAGTGATAATCGCCCGGAATCCCGCTGTGCCACCCGCCGCCGTGAATGAACACCACCACCGGGTGGGGTCCGGGCTGGTCCGGCGCGATCACTTCCAGCCGCTGGGCAGGATGCGGACCGGTCGGCACTTCAGCCGCCGCCACGACCGTCCCGGCCGTGCCGCCCAGCACCCGGTCGGCCCCGTCAAGCAGCGCCACCGCATTGGTTGCCATCGCATAGCGCCAGGCGCCGAACAGCGCGGCTGCCACCAGTGCCAGAATAATGAGGGTCCAGCCCATCCAGCCAATCCGCCCGCGGTCAGAAGTTGCGTTCATCCCCGCTACCTAACCCGCAAAGCAACAGGGCGCCATGCCCAAGCATGACGCCCTGCCGGTCCCCTCTCGCCAGGGTATGGGTTCAGCCGACAAGCTTGCGCGCGGCGCGTTCCAGCAGCGGCACGTCGTCGGGCACTTCGCCAACCAGCACCACGGTGCCATCGGGCATCCGGCGGGCGATCAGCAGGGTAAATTCGCTGCCTTCCGGCGCGATGTCGGCAAAGCTTTGCGGTTCGATCTTGCGCAGCTTGCGGGCCAGCGCTTCACGCGGGGTTTCGCGGGCGGCGGCTTCCTTGCCGCTTTCCTCGCGCTTCAGCCGGCGCTCTTCGTTCACCACGCCCTTCAGGCCGCCGGGTGCTTCGGACAGGAAGCGCGAGAGCGTGCCGCGCGGCAGGCCGATGCGGTGGGCATGGCTGAGCGCGGAGGCATATTCGGTCAGGCGCGTCTTGTCGTAATCCGCCCCGAACACCAGCTTCACCACCGGTGTCATCGGCGCACGATCCTGCACGGTCAGGCCCGATTCGGTCACCAGTTCATCGAACTGCGCCGGGGCTTCGACAGCGGCCAGCGAGAAATCATAGGCCCGGCCGATCGCGGCATAGAGCGCGCTGCGGGTGCGGTCTTCGGAACCACGCGCAGCTTCGGCCAGTTCACGGGCGGACGCCAGCCAATCGGCCAGTTCCATGTCCGCCGCGTCAGGCTCTGGCAGGGCTTCGGACAGGACCAGCGCATCGTCGTCCAGCGGGAAGCCCGGCATCGCCAGGTCTTCACTGCCAAAGGCAGGCGACGGCAGGCTCAGCCCGCCCGGAGCGGACGGCGCGAAATCGGCCAGGTCCAGAATGTCGTCGCCATCGTCCCAGTCGTCATGGCTGCTGCCGGTCGCGACCAGATCGGCCGGTCCATCGGCCCAGTCGGTCAGGGCATCGGGCGTACGGTGCGATTGCGGCTCCAGCGCCTGGTCGATTTCCTGCAGCAGCGCATCGGTGGTGCGCTGATCGGCCAGTTCCTTCCAGTTGATCACGCCATAGATGAAGTCGATAGTGTCATCGTCGCTGGAGAACGGCAGCAGGATGCCGCGATAGAGAATCGTCGATTCGCGCTGGTTGACGAATTCCGCTTCGAACCCGATCGGCGCCTGATTGGCGATGATCTGCATGTAGTGGTCGGTAATCCGCGACAGCAGCGAGCGGCTGGGCACGTCCTCCAGTGTCTGGATGTCGCCCTCGGTCCCGCACTCATCGGCCAGCTTGTCGCCCAGGTACTGGATCGAGGGATTCTCGATCCCCCCGGTGAAGTCCAGCAGCACGCTGTACGGCCCGAAATCAGGCAGTGCTGCCGGATCGAGATCCTCGATCGAGGGAAAATTGCGGTTGTCGAGCAGGCTGGCCCAGTGGTTGTAGGCCCGCACCTGCATGCGGCGCTCGTCCTGCCCGACCGGGCTGGGCGGTACTTCGTGGCCGTCTTCGTCATCGGCGTAATCGTACGCCGGCGCGTCATCCGCGCCGCGATCCATGAAACTGCCCCGATACGTGTCCATGTGGCTTTCCCCGCCAAGTCCCTGTCTCAGGAACCCTTTTGGCGCGACATGGTAAACGAACCGTTAAGTTGCGCCGACGATATCCGCAAAGTCGCGGCAACGTGACGTCATGGCGCCATCCCGCCTCAAATCCGCCCTTCCTCGCGCGCGGGCATCGGGGCCAGCCAGCGCATGACCGGCAGGCTGAACGCCAGAAACGCGGCCGCCCCGCGGATGGCGGTGGGCACGCCCGTCAGGTCCGCCACCAGCCCCAGCGCATAAGCGCCCAGCGCCAGCCCGCCGAACGTCACCGCCTGATAGATCGCCAGACAGCGCCCCAGGATCGTTTCAGGCGAACGCAGCTGCATCGCGACGTTGAGCGTGGTGAACGTCGCCACCCAGGCCCCGCCCGCGACCAGCGCGCTGGCCAGCAGGGGCGCCAGCGTGGTGGCACTTGCCAGCGGCACCATCATCGCCGCAAAGATCAGCGCCGCCATGCTAACCACGGTTTCGCTGCCCAGCCGCCGCCGCGCGGGGGCGATCCACAGCGCAGTCAGGATCGAGCCGACCCCGAACGCACCCAGCAGCAAGCCGTAATCCACCTCTGTCCCGTGGACGCGCTCGCGCACGATCACCGGCAGCAAGGCGTGAAAGCCCGCCGCGCCCAGGCCAAAGGTCATGCCGCGCAGCAAGATCCGCCGCACCGGGCTGGAGCCGGCGCAAAACGCGATGCCGGTGCGGATCGAAGCCAGCATCGGCTGGCGCTGCGGCGGCGGCGCATCGGGCCGCCAGCGCAGCAAGACCACGATCAGCGCCAGATAGGACAGCGCGTTGAGCGCGAATGCCAGCGCCGGGCTGGTCAGGGCGATCAGCAGTCCGCCCAGCGCCGGGCCGACGCTGCGCGCCAGATTGAACGCGATCGTGTTGATCGAGATCGCCTGCGGCAAATCGCCCGGCCCCACCTGCAACCGGACCGAGGCCTGCCAGGCCGGACCGTTGAGCGCGGTGCCCGCCCCGACGGTCAGCGTGAACGCCAGCAGGGTCAGCGGGCCGATGGCCCCGGCCCAGGTCATCAGCGCCAGCGCGGCCGATGCCACCAGCATGATGCCCTGCGCCGCCAGCATCACCTTGCGCCGGTCGTGGTTGTCGGCAATCGCCCCGGCAAAGACCGCCAGCAGCAGGATCGGAATCGTGGTGCTGGCCTGGACCAGCGCGATCAGCTGGTGCGACTGCGTCAGGTCGGTCATCAGCCAGGCTGCCCCGGTCGATTGCACCATCGACCCCAGGTTGGAAGCCAGGTTGGCCGTCCACAGCGCGCGGAACGCCGGAAACCGGAACGGCGCCAGCGCCCGCCCCGGCGCGGTCAACCCGCGCGCAGCTGACGGCGCTTCATCGCTCACAGCAGATAGCGCATCTTCGCCTGCTGGACGACATCGCCGCCGGTCACGTCGAACGCGGCCTTGGCAAATTTCGGCGGACCAAAGCTGACCGGGGCGTTGCGCGAAAAGCCATAGCCTTCCTTCGGCATCATGATCGCCATGTCCATCTTGCGGTTGCCGTTCTCGTCATGGATCAGCGAGATCGCATAGCGCCCTGCCGGAACATGCCCGAACTCGATCCGCACGGTGCCCGCTGCCGGAACGATCGCGGTGCGCGCCGCCGGGTCCTTGCTGCAATCGGGAAAGGCCTTGGGCTGGGCCGTCAGGCAGGCCAGCACCTGGCCCTTGGCATTGCGCAGGCCGGTGACTTCCATGCTGACCTTGCCACCACCCGCAGCCGGTGGGGTGGCAGCCAGCAGGACCGGCGCGGCAATCAGAGCCGCGACAGCCCGCGATCCGTGCCGCACAACCGGTCCCAGACGCGGAAATAAAGTCCGTAATTGCATAGATAGCTTTCGTGATGCCGCTGGTGATGGCTGGCGGTTATCAGCCAGTTCCCCAACCGCGAATGAACCAGCCAGCGCGGGAACAGTTCCCAGCCCATGTGATTGGTGACGCCCATCAGCGTCATGGTGGCCAGCACCAGCCCCAGCACGCCGATGTGTACCGGCACGACGAACACCAGCGCGGGGATGACGATCGCCCCGGTCACCGCTTCGATCGGATGAAAGCTCATCGCTGCCCAGGCCGTGGGAGGCTTGCTGGCGTGGTGGACCGCGTGGGCCAGCCGGAACACGCGCGGGCGGTGCATCCAGCGATGGGTCCAATAGAACCAGGTATCGTGCAGGAACAGATAGACCAGCAGCGACAGCGGCAGCCACCAGACGGGATAGGCGTCGACCTCGGTATAAATCCGCGTCCAGCCGTGCTGCTGCCAGCCCCAGGCGACCAGTCCGGCCGGTGCGCCGTAGATTCCGGCGGAGGCCAGCGACCAGCCCAGTTCCTGGCGGATCTGCCGGTCCAGCCCCTGGTACAGCCCCGGTCGCACGCGCCGGGTTGCCCAGGCAAACGCCCCGGATGTGATCAGATAGCGCACCGCCACGATGACGGTCATCACCAGCGCGGAAAGCGCGGCGGCGGTCCAGCCGGGATGGTCGGTTGCAAGCATGGCAGGCTTATGCCCACGCTACCGCTGCTGGTGCAAGCGGCTGCGTGGGCATCAGGCCCGTTCGTGGATCAGTTGGCGCGGATCAGTTGGCGCGGGCCGCCGGGCCGCGCTGCTGCGGGCGCCCACCGCCATTGCCGCGCGGGCGGCGGTCGCCCTGCGGACGGCGATCCCCGCCGCTGCGCTCTCCCTGCGGGCGCTCGCCGCGCGGACGGTCGCCAGCCGGGCGGGCGGTGGCAGGACGGGTGGCTTCCACCGCGCCGCGCCCTTCATTGCCCAGCGGGTTGAACACCGGCCCGCGCTGCGGCGCGGCAGGACGTTCGCCGCGATACGATTCGCGTGCCTGCGCATCGCGCGAGCGGCCATCGCGGCCCTGCCCGCCCCGGCTCTGGTTGTTGTTGCGGCCACCGCCGCCAGCACCGCGGCCACCCTGCCCGCGCGCCGCCGGACCACCACGCCCGCGCGCATCGCGCGCTTCGCGGCGGGCATCCTGCTCCGCCTCGGCCGGCTTGCGCACCGGCAGCGGCAGACGGGCGGCTTCCTGCTGGAAGTTCTCCGGCAGCGGCATCGGGTCCAGCTTCACCCCGGTCAGGCGCTCGATATCGCGCAGATAGGGCTTTTCGTCCGGCGCGCAGAAGCTCAGCGCGATCCCGTCCGCTCCGGCGCGCGCGGTGCGGCCAATGCGGTGGACATACTGCTCCGGCACGTTCGGCAGTTCAAAGTTGAACACGTGGCTGACGCCCGAAACGTCAATCCCGCGCGCGGCGATATCGGTCGCCACCAGCACCGGGATGCTGCCCTTGCGGAAGCCCAGCAGCGCGGCGGTGCGCTGCGCCTGGCTCTTGTTGCCGTGGATCGCGGCGGCATTGACCCCGGCGGTCGCCAGATGGCGCACCACGCGGTCGGCGCCGTGCTTGGTGCGGGTGAACACCAGCGCGCGGTCGATCGAATTGTCGGCCAGCCCGGCCTTCAGGCGCAGCGTCAGCAGCGCCTGCTTTTCGGACTGGTTGATGAACGTCACCCACTGCTCGATCCGCTCGGCCGTGGTAGCCTGCGGCGTCACTTCGACGCGCACCGGGTTGCTGATGAACTGCTTGCCCAGATCGGCGATCGTCTTGGGCATCGTCGCGCTGAAGAACAGGCTCTGACGGTCCTTGGGCAGCAGGTTGGCGACCCGCTTCAGCGGCACGATAAAGCCCAGGTCCATCATCTGGTCGGCTTCGTCCAGCACGAAGATCTCGACATGGCGCAGCGTCAGCGCGCGCTGGTCGATCAGATCGAGCAGGCGGCCCGGCGTTGCCACCAGGATATCGCAGCCCGGCACCAGCGCACGGGCCTGCTTGCCCACCGGCACGCCGCCGAACACGCACTGAACGGACAGGTTCAGGTACTTGGCATAGCCGCGCATGTTTTCGGCGATCTGCGCCGCCAGTTCGCGCGTGGGGGACAGCACCAGCATCCGGCAGGCGGCATTGTTGCGCGCCTTGGGATTGGCGGCCAGCCGGTGCAGCGAGGGCAGTGAGAACGCGGCGGTCTTGCCCGTTCCGGTCTGGGCGATGCCCAGGATGTCGCGGCCCTGCAGCAGGGCGGGAATGGCCTGGGTCTGGATCGGGGTGGGATCGGAATAACCCTTGGCTTCAAGCGCACGCAGCAGCGGCTCGGCCAGGCCAAGGTCGGAAAAATAGGACATGGAAAACTCTCAAAATGAAGCGGCGCGCACGGGATCGAACCCGCGACGCGAAGCAAGTGTCGTTCGATGCGACCCTGCGTGAAAAAGGTGGCTTCAGGCGATAACGGCGACCGTAAGTCCGGGCAGGTCTTGCGCCGAAACGCTGACCTCACGCTGCCGGGACTGCACGGGAGACTGGCTCCGCGCGCCGATTGCTGAAACTGCATATAAGCAATGTTCGCAATAAAGCAAGATAATTGCGGCCCAACAGGAAATGCGCCGCTTAAGACTTGCGAATGACTGCCGAATCTGATTGCGTCAGGTGAGTATGCATCAGCCTCCCTCCCCTTGCGACGGCACCTTTCGGATCGATCCGGTGCGGCAATGGTGCCAGGGCTGCAAGCGCACACTCAATGAAATCGCCGACTGGCCAATCCTGAAGCCCCGCGAAAAGCGCGCCATCCTCAACCGGCTCCCCCTGCGACAGGGCTAGGCAGCGTGGGTCAGGCTGGCCCAGGTCAAACGCGCTGGTCCCAACTGGACAGGCGCGGGTCCAGCACCGACAAGTGCCGCCGCAGCGAGGCTCGCGCCAGGCGCTCAACCTCCACCTTGCGGCGCGCCGCCGCCAGCGGGACCGTCGCCGCCGGGCGCAGGATTTCGGCGTCATAGCCATCCGCCACGATCAGGCCGCAGCGTTCCGGCAGAAAGCTGGCGTCTTCCATGCACGCGCGGTCCAGATGCGGGGCAAGCCCCCAATAGAACCGGTCGCAAAAGTCCAGGTAATCGGTCCACTTGCCATCGCCCAGCAAATCGGCCCGGCTGACCTTGATCTCCACGATCACCAGTTGCCCCTTGGCGTCGATCCCCATCAGGTCAGCCCGCCGCCCGTTGCGCAGGGGCATTTCGGGCAGGCACCAGATGTCGTTGCGCGCAAACAAGCGGCAAATCCCGCGCGCCACGGCCTGCGCCTCGCGACTGAAGGCGTCATCGGCGGACGCGGGTAAACTGGGGGGAGGCTCGGCCATTGCCGAACCATAGGAACATATCATGAACTACGCAAGCCTGCGCGGCCGGTCCGTCTACATGAACCGGCGCGGCATGGGCGAATCGGCCGGCGGGGTCAGCGCCAGCAGCGCGGCGCGCGCCGCATGAAACTCCTGCCACAGGGCCAGCGCCGCCGCCGCCGGGCTGACGCCGCGCGCGTGCACCGCCAGCAAGGCGGCCATGCCCGGCTCCATGATCGCGGTCAGGTCCTCGATCCCCTGCTCCGCCATGCTGCGCCGCCAGCCCCCGGCATCGCGCATGATCGCCGGGAAATTGCGCACATCCGCCCGCATCGGCTCCGCGGCGATTCCCGCCAGCATGGCCACGACCCCGGCCGCATCGTGCAGTGCTGACCACTTCATGCTCATGGCACTGGCCGAAGCCTGCCCGAATTCCGCCCGGCCAGAGCCAGGCAGCGCGCCCCCGAGAGCAGAGCCGGGAGCAAGCGAGGACGGACCGAAATTGGTAGGAGCGTTCATCCGGCGACTCCTAGCACCGCCGTGCTTGCCAAATCGCTAACTGCAGATGAGTGATAAAAGACACTGGCGCACCGCCGCCCACACTGCTAACCGCCCACCTCACAAGCACCCGTAGCTCAGCTGGATAGAGCGCTGCCCTCCGAAGGCAGAGGCCACAGGTTCGAATCCTGTCGGGTGCGCCACTTTCCCTTTACAAGCCCAATTCGCGAAGCCGCGCGAAGTCCCGCACGCTGGCCGGCGCCAGAGCTATGGTGCGTCAGATCGGGTCGCGAGACGTGCCAAGGGTAGCCGCTTGGCTGACTTTGGGCTTCGGGCGCTGGCCCTAAAAAAGTGCCCAGCCCTCGAATAGAGAGCCAGGCGTTAGTTGGGGTTACGAATATGCTGCATATCCGCCCCTCGGGTCACACCCATTCGGCTAGCGTCGCCAACGACTGCTGGCAAGATACTTTCATATTTGACAACATCTGTGTTAACCATCGGGGGCGATGGGAGGCAAGACGGTCGGCTCCGCTTAGTTGGGAGCCCGTATTGACAGGTGGGCCGATGACTGGAACTGAAACGCCGTGACTTCTAGCCCTCTCCATATCCGGTTGCTCAACCTGTTGAGCGCAATCCGCGAGTTGTCGCCGTTTGACGCGATGACTGCGGAAGAGGAGGAGCTGCTCAGGGACCTGCTGGTCCGCTGGCACAACGCCAGGGATATTCCCGTCAGTCTGATCATGAACAGCATGACCGAGGTTTCCGCCGCCACGGCTTACCGCAGGCTTATGAGCCTGCATGCCAAGGGGCTGATCGAGCTGCGCGTGGATCAGAGCGACAGGCGCGTGAAATTTGTCGATCCCACCGCACTGGCGCTGGACTATGGCGCGCGTATTCAAACTGTAATCAATGGATTGTTGGACGAAAGCCGCAGCAAGTGACCATCGATGCGCGCAGGTTGCTTCGCCAGACCCTGATCGTAGCAGCCGTTGCTCTGTCATGGTTCGGGCTTTTCAACCTCAATGCATGGCTGTTCTCAAACCTTGAGCACACAGCCAGAGCACATTGGATTTTCCTGCCGGCCGTGTTGCGCCCCGTGTCGGTCCTGCTGTTTGGCGGATGGGGAGCTTGCGGCCTTGTCCTGGGGGCCTACCTGACCGTTTACGGCACGGCGAACGGAAGTTACCTGCACGAGATCGTCCTTTCGTTGCTGTCCGGATTGCTGCCCTGGCTGGCGGTTGATCTGGGCAAATGGGCACTGGGTATCCCCGAAAGCCTGGCGGGTCTGCGCGCAATGCACATTGTCGCGATTTGCGCCCTGTGCGCGGGCGTCAATGCAATCGGCCTAAACGGCTATTTGCTGCTCGCCGGGCGGCTTCAGAACGATCCGATCCAGATCCTCACCATTTTTGTGGGCGATCTTATGGGGGCGGCAATCCCGCTCTTCATCATCTCCACCGTGCTCGCAATCGCGCTGCGCCAAAAAGCGAAAATCCGAGCCACGCAGGTTTTCCCCACCCGTTCCGGCCCGGATTTACGGTAAACAACCGCCAGCGGGGATCGGGACCAAGACGCGCACTAGCGGCGAACCAGAGAGACCTCGCCCCTGGCGACACAACTGCCGGACAAGGCGCACTGCCCGATTATGCCCCTACGGCCGCGACATCGCCCGACGGGAAGGGCGAACGCAGGACTGCTCACAACCGCAGACTTCAAGGTTTCAGGGGATACCCAGACACAGGGTAATGGTGCCGCTTACGTGACTCGAACACGTGACCCCATCATTACGAATGATGTGCTCTACCAACTGAGCTAAAGCGGCGCTCGCAGCGCCGGCGGTGGAGGCCCGAGCCGGAATCGAACCGGCGTAAACGGATTTGCAGTCCGGTGCGTAACCACTCCGCCATCGGGCCTCACCCACGGTTGCCCGCAGGAACGGCGCCACTAGCCGAGGACGGCGGGCGGTGCAACTCGATTCATGCAGGAGGGGCATCGATCCGGGAAAAGGCCAGGGTGCGGCGGATCGGGTCGGCGGCATCCAGGCGAACCTGGAGCGGCATGCCGGGGACCACGCCGGTTGCCGGCGTCCGGGCGACGACCGGCAGGTCGCATAGCTGGATGCGCGCGCCGGTTTCGCCGAGGTCAGTGACCACTGCGGAGAAATGCTCTCCCTCACGGCCCGCCAGCATGGCGGTTTCGGCGAGATCGATCACGGCCCGTTCGACTTGTCCCGCACGGGCGTCGGCCTTGCCCATGACCGACGGCAAACGGGCAAAGGCCGCGTTGACCGCATCGGGCACGGGTTGCCCGTTTGCCACGGCCAGCGCAGCCCGGATCACATAGCGATCAGCCAGCCGCCGGAGCGGCGCGGTGGCGTGCGCGTAAGTGGCCGCCATCGCGGCGTGCCAGGGAACGACGCCCGGTTGCCACGCCTCGTAGCTGGCCCCCTGCCCCGCCCGCCGGATCGCCAGCATGAACGCAGCATCGCGCGGAGAGGCGGGGTCCAGCGTCCGTTCGAACTGTTCTAGCGGCATGGCATCGTCCCACGTCAGGGCAAAGGCGCGAGCGGTCTGCCGCAAGCGCGCGACCGCGAAGGCATCGGGCGCGGCCATGACTCGGAACAGGCCAGTAGCGTGGCTGTGGAGCAGGTCCGCCACCGCCATGTTGGTGGCCAGCGAAAGGGCCGCATTGCGGGTTTCCGATGGCAGCATCGGGCGAAACCGCAGGGCATAGCGCCCCTGCGCAGTGCGCTCCACTTCCTGTTCCGGTGGATCGACGCGGGCCGCCCCGCGTCGTTGTTCGGCCGCCGCGATGCGCGCGGTGACGTCCGCGAAGCCATCGGGCAGATCCTTATCCCGCACCGAATCGTAAGCCAGCTTGGCGCGGCTTTGAACGATCGCGCGCGTGATGGCATCGATCCGCACCGCACCATCGGGTGCAATACGCGTGGTGAACACCACCGCGGGGCGCGGCCCATCGGGCAGCAGGCTGGCCACCCCTTCGGCCAGGACGGGCGGATAGAGACCGGCCTTGCCATCGGGCAAATACGTGGTGACACCCCGCCGCCATGCCTCCTGGTCGACGGGGTCGTCATCGCCAACGAACCACGCCACGTCGGCAATGGCATAGTGCAACAGGAAGTCCGCCCCGGACCGCTCGATCGCGAAGGCCTGATCCAGATCGGTCGCGCTGGCGGGGTCGAGCGTGACGAAATTGCGCCCCGTCCAGTCGGCATGATCGGTCGGCACGCGCCGCGCGGCCCGTTCGGCTGCGGCGAGCACATCGGGCGGAAAACTGTCCGGCACGCGGAACTGGGCCCGGATGGCCGCAAGTCCTTCACCCAGCAGGCGATCCGGATCACGAATGGCTCTCATCCGGCCAGCGCTAAACCGCCGCTGCCGACTTGCCAAGCGATGCCGCAATGGGCGAGATAGCGGCGCAGCGGCATTGACGCCGCCCCCAACCCTTTTGTATGCATCGCTTACAAAATCCCACACCCGATGTGGAGAGGAGCATTTCGGACATGAAGACCCGCGCCGCCGTCGCCTTTGCGCCCAAGACCCCGCTGGAAATCGTCGAGCTGGACCTGGAAGGTCCCAAGGCCGGCGAAGTGCTGGTGGAAATCATGGCGACCGGCATCTGCCACACCGATGCCTACACGCTGGACGGGTTCGATTCGGAAGGCATCTTCCCCAGCGTGCTGGGCCATGAAGGCGCCGGGATCGTGCGCGAAGTGGGCGCGGGCGTGACCAGCGTGAAGCCGGGCGACCACGTGATCCCGCTTTACACCCCGGAATGCCGCCAGTGTAAGTCGTGCCTGTCGGGCAAGACCAACCTGTGCACCGCGATCCGCGCCACGCAGGGCAAGGGCCTGATGCCGGACGGGACCAGCCGGTTTTCCTACAAGGGGCAGACCATCTTTCACTACATGGGCTGCTCGACGTTCTCGAACTTCACCGTTCTGCCGGAAATCGCGGTGGCGAAGATCCGCGAGGACGCGCCGTTCCAGACCAGCTGCTACATCGGCTGCGGCGTGACCACCGGCGTCGGCGCGGTGATCAACACCGCCAAGGTGCAGGTGGGCGACAACGTGGTGGTGTTCGGCCTCGGCGGGATTGGCCTCAACGTCATTCAGGGCGCGCGGCTGGCCGGGGCGAACAAGATCATCGGCGTCGACATCAACCCCGACCGCGAGGAGTGGGGCCGCAAGTTCGGCATGACCGACTTCCTCAACACCAGGGGGATGAGCCGCGAGGACATCGTCGCAAAGATCGTGCTGATGACCGATGGCGGCGCGGATTACACTTTTGACGCGACCGGCAACACCGAAGTCATGCGCACCGCGCTGGAGGCCTGCCACCGCGGCTGGGGCACCAGCATCATCATCGGCGTGGCCGAAGCGGGCAAGGAAATCAGCACCCGCCCGTTCCAGCTGGTGACGGGCCGCAACTGGCGCGGGACGGCGTTCGGCGGGGCCAAGGGCCGCACCGACGTGCCCAAGATCGTCGACATGTACATGACCGGCAAGATCGAGATCGA
>VFQS010000190.1_pt1 | contig 80654 bp, 78 predicted proteins | sample 3512361 | NCBI WGS metagenome assembly VFQS01 (sample SAMN10412375, study PRJNA504923) | tailings metagenome | isolation source: Relicate 1 Philex TSF3 active mining | place: Philippines | reverse complement strand
GGCCTCAAGATTAGGAATCTTGCGCTCTATCCTGCTGAGCTACGGGAACCACAGGAAATATTAGCTTTTCATAAGTAGGTTGTCTAGATGAATAGCTTTAAAGTAATGCCCTGCGTATAGAGGGGCTACTTTAAAAGATTAAGCTTTTAAGAATTTTTAGGCAAAGAAGAAATAATTTGGATAGAGCCAACATGACCTAAATCGGCAGCTCTTCTGAGTAATCCAATAGCTTGGTCTTTTAAAGAAGCGGTTTGTGGTTGTTTTTGCAAAAGAGCTACAGCAAAGTTATACAGCATGATTGGAAGGTTGGTTTTGGCCTCCGCATTCCCAAGTATTACTGCTTCTTCGCAAAAGTTTATTCCTTGCTGTTCGTTTTTTATAACGAATTTACCAGTATAAAGCTGTGATGCATATTTATAAAGCATAATGGGAAGATTGTGTTCTGCTTCTTTATTGCCTAAATCAGCTGCTTCTCTGCAAAATTCTATTGCTTTTGGCATGCTTGCTTTAAATCTATGTTTTGCTTGAAAATGCCACGCTGAAATATGTTTTAGCATTATAGGATTTCCAATATTTTTTAAGAAAGTTACTTCTTCAGAAGATGCTTGTTGAGGTCTGCGTTTAGTTGCTTCTCTCATCGTCATTGTATAGATTTTGCTAACTTCATTTTCGGAAGATTTAGCAAAAGGTCTTCCTAAAATCTCTGCTAGTTCGGGATCGGCTTCTCTTGTGAAAAATAAACGTAAAATACCCATACTACTAACATGAGCTTCGGTCATTTCTGAAGTCGCTGGATCATATATATATGATAGAATCACTGTGTTGGGAATAAGGCCAAGTTGAGAAATCATTCTTTCTGAAGCAAAATCTGCCATTGCAGAACGACAATAAGTATCAACAGGTATGCCTGTGCCTATGAGTTCAAAAACTTTTTTATTAAGGGCGGCTTCTAGCCATCCATAGTTTGATTTTTCTTCAGCTGTAAGGACTATAGGATAAGCAATCGCACCATGTATGGTCCATCCTTTGTAGGTAGTGCCAACGGCCATTTCTCCGTAAATTTTATTCAAAGTAAGTTTAGGTGCAAAAATATCAAAGATTTTTTTTGTGAGGGTTATTGTTGATTGGTTTGCTGCTAAAAACTGTTCTAAGGACTCAGCTAAAGTTGGATTCCAAGATTTCTGTTCGTATGTTTGTGCATATTGTTTAAGGGCTTCGATAAATTCTGAAGAAGGTGGATTTTCTGCATTAACAGTTGCCCATTGTGCATCAAAAGCCTCATCATCGTTGTTCATGGATTTTGCTATCATTGCATCAACAACTAAAATGGTGGTTTGTTGTGGAGTAATAGTTGCTGTTTCAGTTACTCCATAAAAATCTGTAAGCATATTACGCTTGCCCGAAAATTTGTGACGCGTACGTATAACCGAATAAACAAGTTTTGCGGGAGACATTTCTACCTCACCATATTTACCTGCAAGGGTTGTAGATATTTCTTTGGTGTAATATTTGAAAGCTTCAAAAACTCCTACAGCATCTGCTTTGTCGCGCTCTGTTTCTAATGCATCAACCCATTGTGATGGTCTCATTTCTGCAAGTTTAGTTAAAGATTGGTGATCATACGTGAATCCAGCAATAGGATCTTCATGCTGCCAAACCTGAGCAATCGAGAATATCTTCAGCGTATTTTCTAAAAAGTTAATAAATATTTAACAAAGTAATTTTGGTTACTCTTGTTTAGAGATCTTGCGATTTTGTTCAAAATTCGTCACATTAAGCATCAAAAATATATAGAGATTAAAATGGGATTTAATTGCGGAATTGTTGGTCTTCCTAATGTTGGTAAATCAACTTTATTTAATGCTCTCACAGCAACAGCTGCAGCACAGGCTGCAAATTATCCATTTTGTACTATTGAGCCTAATGTCGGCCGCGTTGGGGTGCCGGATGATCGCCTAGATATCTTGGCAAAGCTTGCAAATTCTCAAAAAATTATCGCAACACAATTGGAGTTTGTTGATATTGCCGGACTTGTGCGTGGCGCTAGCAAGGGTGAAGGTCTTGGCAATCAGTTCTTAGGGCATATTAGAAGTGTTGATGCGATCTTGCACGTGTTGCGTTGTTTTGAGGATGATGATATTACCCATGTAGATGGATCAGTGGATCCGATTCGTGATCTTACAACCATTGAAACAGAGCTGTTATTAGCGGATCTTGAATCGTTGGAAAAGCGTATTCCTAATTTAGAGAAACGAGCACGTGGTAATGATAAGGAGGCAAAAGAGCATTTAGACGTTATTCAAAAGGTTCTTCCTTTGTTGCAAGACGGCAAGCCAGCAAAGATTGCCAAAATAGATGCTACAGAAAAGGGTACATTTGATCAGCTACAGCTTTTAACATCAAAACCCATTCTTTATGTGTGCAACGTTTCCGAGCAAGAGGCTGCTACTGGTAATGCTTTCGCGGCAAAAGTTATTGAATATGCAAAAAGCCGCGGAGATTCATCGGTTATTATTTCTGCCGCTATTGAAGCAGAAGTATCTAGTCTTAATGATCCAGCAGAACAGCAGGAATTTTTGCAGGCCCTAGGTTTAAAAGAAACGGGTTTACGTCAGGTTATTAAAGCTGGTTATGGACTTTTAGATTTATTGACCTTTTTTACGATTGGTCCAAAAGAAGCTCGAGCATGGACAGTGCATAAAGGAGCTAAAGCACCGCAGGCGGCAGGGGTAATTCATACTGATTTTGAACGTGGTTTTATTTGTGCTGAAACGATTTCTTATCAGGATTATGTTGATGCTGGTGGTGAACAAGGAGCAAAAAATATTGGTAAACTTCGCCAGGAAGGCAGAGATTATCTAGTGCAAGATGGTGATATTTTTCATTTTAGATTTAATGTCTAAATATTTTGAGATGCGTGAAATTTTTGTAGAAATTCCCTCTGCTAAATACTTGTTTATGCATTATCATTACTTTTTGTTCTTGAATTTTTCAAAAAACATGGCTAAATCTTAACAACTATTAAACTTTTTAACTTAGTGAAGGTTTCATGTCTGATATTACCGCACGCGTAAAGCAAATTGTAGTTGATCACCTTGGTGTAGATGCATCTAAAGTTGTTGATGGCGCAAATTTTGTTGACGATCTTGGCGCAGATAGTCTTGATCAAGTTGAACTTGTAATGAAGTTCGAAGAAGAATTTAAGTGCGAAATTCCTGATGATGCTGCTCAAACACTAACAACTGTTGGTAAAGCAATCGAATTCCTTCAGGAAAAAACTAATTAAGATTCCATAACGATGAGAAGAGTTGTTGTTACTGGCGTTGGCGCGATTACGCCTTTGGCGAATGGCGCTGCATTAACGTGGGAAAGACTGATCGCTAGTCAATCAGGCATTGGCACGATTGAAGCTTTTGATGTTTCTGATCTTGCAGCGAAAATTGCAGGAATGGTGCCTCTTCAGCTTGCGGACACGCCAAAGCAACCAGGGCTTTTTGATGCTTCAGATTATTTAGAGCCTAAAGAACAAAGAAAAATTGATCGTTTTATTTTGTACGCTATAGCAGCGGCTGATGAGGCAGTCAAAGATTCCGGTTGGCAACCAACTAATCAAGAAGATCGTGCACGTACCGGTGTAACAATTGGTGCTGGTATTGGTGGTCTGTCATGGATCTACGATACCTCTGTTACATTGTTGCAGCAAGGTGCGCGTCGTGTTAGTCCTTTCTTTATTCCAGCAAGTCTTATTAACTTGGCAGCAGGACAAGTTTCTATCCGTCATGGATTCCAAGGTCCAAACCATGCGGTTGTGACAGCTTGTGCAACTGGTGCTCATTCCATAGGTGATGCAGCACGCATGATTATGCTTGATGATGCGGATGTGATGATCGCTGGTGGTGCAGAAGCTGCTGTTTGTCGCGCTGGTGTTGCGGGATTTGCTGCGGCACGTGCACTTTCAACTTCATTTAATGACAGTCCGACAAAAGCTTCGCGTCCTTGGGATAAAGATCGCGATGGTTTTGTGATGGGTGAAGGATCTGGGATTGTTGTTCTAGAAGAATATGAGCATGCAAAAAAACGCGGCGCAAAAATTTATGCTGAAGTTTTGGGGTATGGTATGTCAGGTGACGCACACCATATAACGTCGCCTGCCGAAGATGGTGGTGGTGCTTACCGCGCGATGAGAGCAGCATTAAAGAATTCAAAACTTTCACTAGAAGATATTGGGTACATTAATGCTCATGGTACGTCGACACCTGCTGGAGATGCTATTGAAGTAACGGCGATGAAACGTTTGTTTGGGGATCATGCTAAAAATCTGGCTATTTCCTCTACAAAGTCAGCAATAGGTCATCTTTTAGGCGCGGCGGGCGCAGTTGAATCAATCTTTTCTATTTTTGCTATGCAGGATGGGATTGTGCCGCCAACACTTAACCTTGATAATCCATCAGAAGGTTGCGATCTTAATCTTGTTCCACACAAGGCCCAAGAAAAGAATCTCGACTATGTTATGTCAAACTCTTTTGGGTTTGGTGGAACAAATGCTTCGTTGATTTTTGGAAGAGCTCCTTAAGCGCCGGCAGCAGTCGGTGCTGCATTACGAACAGCGCTTGTTCCCTCTGGATTCGAATTCAAAAGTCCCAAATCTAAATCAATGAGATGATGAGATTCATCTTCAAGAGAATTTTTACCTTGCATTGGACCGTATTTCAAATCTTGCTTTTCTTCTTGCTCTTTTAGTTCTTTTTTTGCTGGATTTGGAACATCAGCGCTCGCTAATATAGGGCTTTTATTTTTTAAAGATTCCTGTGGATCTTGTGCTGGACCTTCTAGAACTTCAGCTTCAGATGCTATAACTGGCGCTGAGTCTGCATGCTCTAAGCCATGCTTTTCTTTTTCGCTGGGCTTTTGGTTCGTGTGAGGTTGTACTAAGCTTTGAACATATTTCATAAGAAAGCCATCCAGCTCATCTGCTGCTGACACACATAAAAACATCATCAACCCAAAAAACAACGCCTTCATCACAACCTCAAAGATTATTCGTTATTCCTTAGAATACGTAAAAAATATTAATATTTATTTAATGAGTATCAATACATGATGGGTAACGTGAAAGTCTTTCAATATGCGTATCTATTTATTTTGGTTGGTTTCTTTATTTTTAGCTGGCTCTCAGGGGCTGCAACACAGTATATCGTTGTTTAGAAGTAGGCTCAACAAGGGTAGATACAATCATAATTGGAGCTTCTGCTGGTTTGGATGATTGCCAAAATCCTTCTGATGTTATTAAAAATTTAAGGGACTGTCCTAGATAGTCCAATGCCTTAGTAAATTATGACTTTTTAAGCAGAGGCTTAGGTTTTACCCAACCTGCAGGCAGATTATCACTTATATTTACGCGGGCTGAAGTGCTTAGAATTTCATCGATGGGGTCTTTCGTTATTGATGTTTGAATGGTTTTAACCTCTTTTTGTGGCGTAGGTTTTTTTGTCTTTTTAGTTTTTTTTCTTTGTTTTGCTGTCGCTGTTTTTATGATAGATGCTTCTGTTGAATGCCCAATATTTTCAATCGTCTTTTCATTGACAATTAAATCATCGATTTCATCTGGCATTTCTCTAGCAACAGGTAAAGTGGCTGCTACCGTTTGCATTCTAGGGGTTGCATTTAATTTTTTAAATGCTTTTTCCATAAGCTCGGCAGCCTTTTTATCGCGTGAAAAGGATGTTTGTCCTCCAAGTACGACGGCAAAGACACGAATGGGCTTTCCGTCAATACCAATGCGTTGCGCTGAAACACTGATATTAAAACGAGAAGCACAAGTAAAGCCAGTTTTAATGCCATCGGCACCAGAAAAGGAATTCAACATTTTATTATGATTAAGTACGGGTTTACCGTTATATAAGAATTTTTTTGCTTTAAAGTATTTAAATTCATTGGGAAAATTATTATAAAGAGCGCGTGCAAGTGTCATCATATCGCGGGCAGTAGTGATTTGCTTTTTATTAGGGAGGCCAGTTGGATTATAAAATTTTGTGCGCGTCATTCCTAGTTCTTGTGCTTTTTTGTTCATAAGGATTGCAAAGTTTTCAATGCTTCCACTTAATCCTTCAGCAGCCACTACAGACATATCGTTAGCTGATCTTGTAACTAGTGCGTAGATAATATTTTCAACGCTAATTGTTTCTCCTACTCTAACCCACAAGTTGCTTGGCTCTTGGGAGTTTGCGAGCTTTGACACATGAAATCGCGTTTGAAGCGTTATTTTTCCATTGCGCAAAGCTTCAAAAATTAAATATAGGGTCATCTTTTTTGTTAATGATGCAGGGGGGCGAATTTCATCTGCTCGATGGCTTTCCATAATTCTTCCTGAATTACCATCCACAATTAGATATGCAAAATTGTTAGCATGAATAGCAGATTGATATAAAACTATAAATAAAGCAGCAAAAATATAATTAAAAAATCTTATCACGTATTTCTCCGCAACCAACTTAGGTATTAGAATATCAAAAAAAATCTTAAATCGAAAGGGAAGCAGAAGAAAATTTTCTTATTTTCCAAACAATGAAGCCTTTGCTTGATCAGGTTTTGTATTACGATTTTGCCCTTTATTTGCATATTCCTTCAATTCATATAACGCTTGTAAGGCTTGCCGTGGTGACAAATCATCGGGCTTAATGCTTCGCAAAAATTTTAACAAATTTGATTCTTCACATGGTATGTCTGCTAATTGCTTGCCCTTTGTTTGCTGGGAGGCTTCTTTCTTTAAAGATTCTTTGGCTCTTTCAATAACTTTTTGCGGAAGTCCAGCAAGTTCAGCCACGTGAATGCCGTACGATTTGTCGGCAGCGCCTTCGATAACTTCATGCAAAAAAACAACGTTGTTATCGTGTTCGACAATTTTCATTGTTAAAAGTTTAACAGGATAATTACTGGCGAGATCAACTAATTCGTGATAGTGCGTTGCAAAGATACAGCGAGCATTGATGGTATGAATAAGGTGTTCACTAACTGCTGTTGCAATGGCTAATCCATCTTGTGTGGATGTGCCGCGGCCAATTTCATCGAGAATAATAAATGAACGACTAGTTGCTTGGTGCAGAATACTTGCTGTTTCTACCATTTCCACCATAAAAGTAGAGCGACCCGCTGCTAAATCATCGGCAGCTCCTATACGAGAGAATAATTGGTCCACAAGTCCAATTTCTGCGTGAGAGGCAGGGACAAAGAGTCCGCAATGTGCCATCCAAGTAATTAATGCATTTTGCCTGAGATATGTACTTTTCCCTGCCATGTTTGGGCCAGTTAAAAGCGCAAAGGGCTGATCAGAAAGATAGCAATTATTAGGAGTAAAAGGGTTTGACGTAAATGCTTCTACAATAGGGTGGCGACCATTTTGAATGTTTAAAACCTGAGCGTCTGTGAAAATAGGACGGCAAAAATTTTTGGCAGAAGCTAGATTTGCCATGCTACTTGCTACATCAATTTCTGCTAACAGAGAGGCAAGATTTTCTAATTGATTTTTATGATTTAAAATTTCTGCGCATAACTCTCTAAAGATCGCAATTTCTCTTGAAATGGTAGACATTGCAGCATGTTCAAGTTTTGAAGCAAGGTCATGTAATTCTTGAGTCATATACCGAGCGCCATTACTGATTGCTTGCCGGTGAAAAAATGTTGGAGGAACTTTATGAAGATGACTGCTACTGATCTCTATATAATAGCCAATTAAATTATTGGTTTTAATTTTTAAATTTGGGATATTCGTTTCTTCTTGATAGCGTTGCTCTAACTGTTTTAGTTGCTGGTGTCCATGATCGCGAGTATAGCGTAGTTCATCAAGCACAGAATCAACATTAGCTTTAATCAATCCACCATCATGCATAACAGCAGGAAGATTTTCTTCGAGAGTATTTTCTAATTGTTGCATTAATTTTGTGGGGACATCTAGCTTCCAAAAGAATTGCTGAGCAAGAAGGTGATCTATAGTTTTTGCTACGCGTAAGGCTTGAGAGATGGCTTTTAAATCTCTTGGTAAGGTTCTATCTAGTGCTATTCGAATCAAAGAACGCTCAATATCAGGACAATGCTTTAGATTATCCAGCGCGTTAGACCTTTCATGGTTGTTTCCTTTAAACCAGTTGATTTTATCTAAGCGTTGATTAAGGCCTTCTTTATCTGTGGTGGGGTTGGTTAAATATTCAAAAAGGAGTCGTCCGCCTGCAGCTGTTTTGGTATTATCTATTGTATGAAGAAGAGAGCCTTCAAAAGTGCCTTTAAGACTGCGTATGATTTCAAGATTTTTGCAAGATTGAGAATCAACTTTAACAGCTTTATTTTTACTGATAAGCTTTGGGGCGCGCAAGTGTTGAAGTTGTACTTGTTGAGTTAAATATAAATAATCGCATAACATACCTGCGGCTTGGACAAGAGTTTTCTCGTGGAGGCCTAATACTTCGGGGCTGATTACATTAAACGATTGTAAAAGTATTTGTTGTGTATTATTCAAATTAAAACGAGTGTCTGCCAGAGGCTGAATAATTTTTTTAAATTCATTAAAAATATCAGGATCAAGGGATTTCCAAATGCTTTCAGCCATAAGTATTTCGGCTGGGTTTAGTTGAGATAGGGTATCAATTAATGATTCGGTTACTATGCTCGTTACGTAAAACGCTCCTGTTGAAACATCCGCCCACGCTACTCCACTATGTAAGGTTTTTTTATCCATAGGACTTACTGAAACTAAAAAATTTGCTTTTTTTGGTGTTAATAAGCTATCTTCAGTAAGTGTTCCTGGCGTAACGATACGCACGACACCACGCTCTAATGGCCCCTTTTTTCCTTTTTCTTTGGCTTGCTCAGGAGTTTCTGTTTGCTCACAAATGGCAACGCGAAATCCTTTTTCTATAAGCTTTAATAAATACATTTCATGCGAATGTACAGGCACTCCTGCCATAGGAATGGGTTCTCCAGCATTTTGTCCTCTTTTTGTCAAAGCAATATCAAGAGCAGAAGAAGCTTGAATTGCATCTTCAAAAAAAAGTTCATAGAAGTCACCCATGCGATAAAACAGCAAGCAATCTTTATGCTGTTCCTTAATTTCTGCATATTGCTTCATCATAGGAGTTTGGAAAGTCATAAATTTTTAAGAAGAGACGTTAGGTTACCTTATAGCAAAATTTTTTAGAAATGTCCTTAAGTCATAAAATAATATTCTAAGCAGCAGATAGCCTATATATATAAAATTTAATTAAAATTTTAATTAAATTAACTGTTTGTTTACCCTTGCTAACTAATCTTAGCAGTAGAAGGGCATCCTTCAAAGCGAAATAAGGGGTAAGTACCGTTTGGTAAATGCGGGTACAGCAGGGTACTTCTCCTAGTTTTAGGGGAGTTGTTATGGTTAATTTAAACAAGCTGTTTCTACCAAAGATAAGCGAAAGAATTTATAGGTTTCTTTTGATATGGGTATGTACCTGCTTTCTTTACCCTTCGAGTGAATCAATTTTTAATATTAGGGTTGATGAAGGGGAAGAGAGCACAATGGGGGGGCTATTGGAAAGAAATCCTAATAAAATTGGGGCAGGGCTTCTAAAATGGAATAGCACAGTAGTAGTGACAGGCGATACAATAGTTTCAGAAAGAACTATAGATAATAAAGGAATTTTAAATCGTTCTTTGACGGTAAAAGCTGGTGCTATATATAGAAGCTCAACACAGGCACAGATCGTATATAATGGAGGAAATTTACAAACAAGTGCTGTAGATGGTGCTGTTCCTCATTCATTAAGATTAGAAAGCTTTTCTCAAACATCACCTACGACATCTATATTGTCGGTAAAAGTTTTTCCAGATGGGTTGTGTGACTTCTTTGATGTTGAATCTGCGAATTTATCAGGAAATTTAGCTGTTTACGTTGCACCCGGAGATTATGATCATGGCGGAGTTCGTTTCCCTATTATTAGAGGTAGAGAGCCCGGAGGTATTCTAGGGGATTTTATTTCCCTTATTAATATGAATCACGCAGATGTTGTGCTAACCCATCAAAAGGATGCCGAGAACTATTACCTAGTAGTGAGCGGTGGCACAACTTATGTGAGTCCTACCCCTACCTCTTATACTTCCGGTAAACCAGTGAATAAGAATCAACGCCACGACATTATCGCGGTTGGTAGTACAGCTGGATTTTCAGGTTTCGAAACGCCTGAAGAATGGTGTGAAGTTCTCTTTATTAATTTCATACAAACAGGGACTCCGGCCGAGCAGAACACAGTTCTTACAAACAGTTATGATGGTTCAGGAGAAATATCATATCTGCCACATCACGTAAAAGAGGTTTGGTTAACTGGTGATCCAACTGGCTACGATATAATGGTGAAAGGTGGCCTTCAGTTTGCGTTACCAAAACCTGGTATAGGAACAAGAATTCGTTTTGCTTTCACAAAATCTCCAGAGAGCGATCCTTTGGGTTGGTTCCAAGGGGATTTACCAAGAGACTGTGGCGTATTTGTAGAACCAGGAAGTGCAGATCCATTCATTAGAAGTGTCTTGCCAAGAGCGGGTGGCGGTTATATGGTGATTGGATCCCCAATAACATTTAATCGAGGCGTTGCTGGAGATCTTATCGGTTCACAACCATTCTCTATACAGAAACACCCAGAACTAGGAAATTCAAGTAGTGATGTTGATAAAGCATGTATCACATTAACGGAAACTACGAATTTCCCTGGTGAAGTAGCTCAAATAAAACTTCGTGGCGCTTACGAGGCAGTGTTTATCAAAGATTCTAACTTATTTAATATCAGCGAAGAGACAGCTGCGGCAGGAATAGGCGCGGATAGCTGTACGGTAAAACTTTATAGAACACCAGACTATACATTACCAGCCGTAAAATCATTTACAAATTCAGCTAATGTGTTAACAACAACTGATTCTATAGCAAAAGCTCCGGCTCCAAAAATTCCGGGTATGGTCTTGAATCCTACAGTGGAATACAGTTAAAGGTTTAATCCTCAATCAGTTTTACCTGGTTGAGGATTTTTCTGTAAAATTTCTAATGCCTTATTAATATAAATATCTTTGCTTTTTTGATGTCCCAATGGTGACTCTTCAATTTTCATGTGTGGTTCTATACCTTCGTTATTTATTCTTTTTCCAAGAGGGTCATTTAAAAATGCAATGGTTAAGATTAGCCCGTCACTACGGTTAGGATAATGGAAAATTTCTTTAGCTGTAGCGTTTCCACCAGTAGTAGTTCCGATGAGTATAGCACGTTTATGTGCTTTGAGAGCGGCGGCTATGATTTCTCCGGCAGAGCACGTATTTTTATTTTGCAATATTACTATAGGTAATTTATTTAAAGTATCTGAAGATGCAGAAGAAAATTTTGACAACTCCTTCTTCTTCTGCATTTCAATTACTACATGTCCATCTAAAAATTGGCTTGCTATACCTACAGCTGCTTCAAAGCTACCTCCTGGACAATCACGAAGATCAAGTATTAATCCTTTTAATCCTGGCGCGGATTTAATTTTATGTAATTGATTTTCGACTTCTTTTGCTCCTTCTTTGCTAATACAATCGAATTTCAAATGCGCAATTTTTTTGAGCCATTTCAATTCTGTGGAGGGGGGCACAAAAAATCCAGGTGTTATGGACTTTGTCAGGCATTTATTTTTTCTTAGAAGGGTAATTGAGTAAGGCCTCTCTTCTTTTATGAGACGAGGAAAATCATTTAAATTGATACTATTCAAAGATATTTCATCAAGTCTTGTAAAAATATCGCTCTCTTTAATGTCAGCTAAATACCCTGCTGAATTTTCATAAACTTTTCTAACAATTAAGCCGTCTTTATGTTTTGCTAAAACTATTCCTAATTTTAGTTTTCCTCCTTCAACTTTTTCAACTAACGATCTTAATTGTTCCTCGCTAAGGTATGAGCCGTGTCCATCTACGCCTTGAATTAATCCTTGAAGCATTCCCTGGCGAAGTTTTTCTATGGGGGGTTGTTCTGGATAAAATTCTTCAATAATAGATAAAGTTTCATCTAAACTATGATGTAATTTTTGATAAGGATTTGTGCAGCTTGTAAGCAAAAAAAGTAAATGCGAGAGTTTTTTCATAGTTGGATTGCTTTGTGATAAGGAGATGGATCTAAGAGAGTGTCATCGCGCCATAATTGTAATTCAACTAAAGCTGGATTTTTCTTTGCGCAAAATCCCAATATATCTCCTTGTTTTACCATATCTCCTTTTTTAATGTAGCACTCATTAATGCCAGTAATGATATACGTGAAATGGTTTTGCTTAATAAACACAACAAGTGAATTACCTAAAACTCCAATTAATGTAACAATACCTGAATCCGGACAAAGAATAACAGCGTTCTCTAATGGGGACCAAATAGTGAAATCTTGTGATTGCTTGATTCCTGCTACAGGCGTTATCCAGCTAAGTAAGCTAGAAGATTTTTTAATAGTACGAAAAGGCTGATTTTTTATCGATTTTTGAAGGGAAGAGATTTTTTCAGCTGTCATTATATTTATTGGGTTTCTGTTCATTAATTTGAAATCGTCGAAAGACTTCAAATATAGATCGTTAAGTTTCTCTAATTCCTTGATTTTTTTTCGATTGCTGCTCGTATTTAACTTTGCGTATTTTTCTTTGTATTTCTCTGCATACTTTTTATAGATAGGCATTAATTCTTTGAGTTTTAAAATTAGAAAGGTTTTTTTTCTTACATAATTATGCACAGCACATTCTGAAGGAAGCAAAGATGTGCCAAAACCTAGATTATACCTTCTTTGTGAAAAATATAGAGCACCTAGTTGCTGTTGAGTATTAAAAAACTCTTGATTATTTATTGTCTTATCATTTTGAAAGTTAGTATATTCCTGTTGAATGCTAACAATTTGTTGTTGGATGTAATGCCAATTTTGCGCTCGTATATTTGTATCGTTATTGATCTGAGAGTGCAGGGAGGAAAATATAATAAAAATGAAGAAGATTCTCAGCATAATAGCGATTTTCCAGTCATCTCTTTTGGCTGTTCAATATTCATAATTTTTAAAATGGTAGGAGCTATATCAGCAAGCGATCCAGGTTTTAAGAATCCTGTTTCATTTGAATTAATCATTACAAACGGCACGGGATTGCAAGTATGTGCTGTGTGCATTGTTAACTCATCTTCTTCTCGCATGCATTCTGCATTACCATGATCTGCGGTTACAACAAGTGCCCAGTTATTTTTGAAAGCTTTTTCTTCTAGCGATTTTAAGCATTCATCAATACATTCTATTGCATGATCTACAGCCTCTATGTTTCCTGTATGTCCTACCATATCTGCATTAGCATAATTGACTACAATTAAGCTAAGATCTTCTCGTTCCATTGCGCTTGTAACGGCATGCGTCACTTCCTGAGCTGACATCTCGGGTTTTAAATCGTATGTGGAAACTTCGGGAGAAGGTATAAGGATACGTTCCTCATTTTTAAAAGGAGATTCTTGGCCACCGTTTAAAAAGAATGTCACATGAGCATATTTCTCGGTTTCTGCAATGCGTAATTGTTTTAAGCCCAAATTTGAAATTATCTCGCCTAGGCTTTGATTGACGGTACTTTTTTCGAATATTGAAGGGATCAAAGGCGTAAGATCTAGAGCATACTCATTCATCGCTAAAGTAGTGCCAAAATGAACAATTTTTTCTCTCTTGAATTTGTCAAAATCAACAGACAATAAACTGCGTAAAATTTGTCGAACTCGATCTGATCGGAAATTAATCATCCAAAGGCCATCACCATCTTGCATGCCAACGTATGATTCTGAAATTATAGGCGTGATGAATTCGTCTGTTATGTTTTGTTCATAATTACTTTGAATAGCTTCAAGAGGAGAGGAAAATCTTGGGGCTTTTGCCTGCACAATTCCTTGATAAGCAAGCTCTGTTCTCTCCCATCTGTTATCACGGTCCATTGAAAAATAACGACCACATAAGGAGGACAAATGAATATCCGGATAATTTTTAGTGGCATCTAAAAATTGCTTTATATACTTTTTAGCGCTTTTGGGTGATGTATCTCGGCCATCTAGGAATCCATGTACATGAACAAAAATGCCGGCCTCACTTAAAAGCTTTACAACATAAATCATATGATTCATGTGCGAATGCACGCCACCTGGTGATAGTAAACCCATTACATGGCAAGGCTTTTGAGTTTTTTTTAGTTGCTTAATAGCATTTTGAACTATTGAATTTTGTTCAAAGTTTTTCTCAGCGATTGCATGATCAATTTTTGGTAAATCTTGCATCACGACACGCCCTAAACCAATTGTCATGTGCCCTACCTCGCTATTACCCATTTGTCCATCGGGGAGGCCAACGTAATGGTCAGATGCCTGTAGCTGAGTGTTAGGATATTTTCTTAAAATGCTCGGCCAATATTTTGCTGCTTTAATTCCATTATAAGAATTGTCTGAGCTAATACCCCAGCCATCAAGAATACATAAAACAACTTTACGGTTCACTAACTTTACTGATTGCTAATCTTTATTTGATTGATTTTAGCCTGATTTTGTCTTTTAATGCTATGGAAAGTCGCATTTATCTTTAGAGGAGTTTTTATGAGTGCAATGATGATTCGTTTACTTTCTGTAATTGGTTTGGTAGTGGCTGCAATTGTTGGGGCTGATCTTTCTGCAGCAGCTGATACAAAAGTAGCAAGCAGTGAAAAAGCTTCGCCAACCATTTCTGAGAAAACAATGGACGAAGTTGAGCAAGTGCTTGGAAAATCTATTATTATTGACGCGCGTGGTAATGGTAAAAAGAAAATTAAAGGCGCCATCTTTATAGCAGCGAATGTAGATGATAAAGAAATAAAAAAGACCTTAAAAGATAATAATGCTGCAATTATTGTGTATTGCGGGAATGTAAAATGTCCAGCAAGTATGACATTGGCAGAACGTTTAGTTGGGCTTGGCTATACAAATATTGGCCATTATGCAGGTGGTATTGAGGAATGGACCGAAAACAATAAGCCTGTTGACGAACACGAATAAGTAAGAATAACTTTGCTTTAGCAGCCGGATTATTTCGGCTGCTTTTTTATTAGAGCGAAGGATTGAAATGGATAATCCGGTTGAAATAGAAAAGCGATTTTATGTGTTGGAAGATTTAAAAGATTTTTTGGTAAGCAAAAAGTTTACTTCTTCAAAAGTTATTAGTGATGAGTATTTAGACACGCCCGATGGTTTATTCTATCAAGATGGAATTTATATACGTGTGCGAAATGGAAAATCGCTTGATTTTAAATTTAATCCTGAACATCTAGGCTCACATAATGTGGAATATGGTGCTAGTTGTCATGAATATAATATTGAACTTCCGTTTGAAAGCTCTACTATTTCTATTATTGAAACCCTGCAAAAGATAATATCCATCAAATGCCCTCATCCATATACGTTTGAAGAATTTTTGAGAGCAAATAATCTGCAATCACTTATGGTGCTGCAAAAAATACGTGATATTTATGAAGATGAAACATTTATTGTTGCGGTTGATAAGTTTTCGGATCTAGGTACCTTTGTTGAATTTGAAGCAAAAAAATTTATGTCAAGCGATTCATTTTTTAAAGAGCTTGTGGCAATTACAAAAGGTCTGCATTTAAAGCCACTAAATTCTGGATACTTCGAATTGAGATTGCGTGAAATCAATGAATCTCTTTATTTAAAAGGGAAATATTTAATAGATGAAGAAGAGAAGGTTGTTGCTTGAGCTCTTCTTCAAAAGTATCATGTGATGTTGTTGTCATTGGGGGAGGTGCGGCTGGATTGATGGCGGCAGTAGCTGCTAGTAAACGAGGTAGACGTGTTATACTTATTGAACATACTTCCAAAATTGGAGAAAAAATTCGTATATCTGGTGGAGGACGCTGTAATTTCACAAATTTATTTGCATCACCTAAAAACTATATTTGCAACAACAAGCATTTTATAAAATCCGCACTGGCGCGTTATACACAGCATGATTTTATTAAGCTCGTTGAATCATATGACATTGCCTATCACGAAAAGACATTAGGGCAATTGTTTTGCGATGGATCATCGAAGCAAATTATCAACATGATGTTGAGTGAATGCCAAAAAGGCCAAGTGGATGTTCGTCCAAATTGTTCTGTAGAATCAATTGAGAAAAATGATCGATTTGTGCTTGCAACTTCAGATGGAATTATTGAGGCAAATTCTGTAGTTATTGCAACAGGTGGGCTTTCTATTCCACAAATTGGGGCATCTGATTTTGGTTATAAGATTGCACGGCAATTTGGTATGAAAGTTTTAGCCACACAGCCAGCCTTGGTGCCATTAAAGGTCGATAATCCAAAGCTTGTAATGTGCGCAAAACTTAGTGGTGTTTCACAAGATTCATTAGTCACCTATAAAGGGGCACAGTTTCGAGAGAATATTTTATTTACGCACCGTGGATTAAGTGGCCCTGCAATTTTGCAAATTTCATCGTATTTAGAAAAATTCTCACAAACAGAAATCCTGATTAATCTGTTGCCTGATATGGATTTAAAACAAGAATTCATAACGCATAAGAATAGCAAACAAACAGTCGCGAATTTTTTGAAAAATTATTTGCCAAGCCGTTTGGTGGAAGCTATGGCTACAGCTGATTTTGATCGGAGCATTACAGATCTTAAAAATAGTATCTTGTTAAACATTGCTGATTCACTTCATCAGTTTAGAGTGCCAATTAATGGAAGTGAGGGCTATCAAAAAGCTGAGGTCACTATAGGAGGCATCGATACAGATGAATTATCCTCAAAAACAATGGAAAGTAAAAAAATTCCAGGGTTGTTTTTTATTGGCGAAGTGGTTGATGTAACAGGATGGCTTGGCGGTTATAATTTTCAGTGGGCTTGGTCATCAGGATATGTTGCTGGGCAATATTGTTAGGTGGCTGCTTGACAGTCACGTTTTTTCATTTTAGGTTTTAAGAACTTTTTGTGTTAGGGAATTGGGTTAAAATCCCAAGCTGTCCGCCGCAACTGTACGTTGGGAGCGCGCTTTAAATACCACTGGAGCAATCTGGGAAGGTTAAGTGTTAGCAACGATCAACAAGCCAGGAAACCTGCAAAAAGAGTATCACTTTTTCTGGATCCGCGCGGTTGGTCAAGAAGGGAAGCCCTACGGGTGATGCGCTATGTGAACGCTAACCTAAAGGGTAATTTATGCGCTTTTTATTGTTTAAGGTGCTGACAGCATCTGTGACTGCCGCGACTGTTTCTTTATCTCCAATTATTGTAAGTGCAAAAAAAGATGTATCTACTTGGAAATTCATTGAAACATTAACAACTGATCAGGCGACAATACCAGGATTTGAAGAACAGCAACTCCAAAGTATTTCAGGTGTTAATACAACGACAACAGGTAATCCTGGGCAATTGACATCTATTAAGATTCAAGGGGCACCTACAGATTACAATAGAGTGTTATGGAATGGGTTAAGCCTGAGTGAATCGATGGTTGATGCATCTTTAATTCCTTTCTCAACAGGAAAAGTTGAAGTGATAAAAGGGGTGCATTGTGCTGAATATGGAAATATGGCAATAGGTGGTGTTGTTAATATACTTCCTTTTTCAATGCCTGAAGAGCAAGAAGGTGGCCTAAAATTAAGTGGTGGCAATTATATACAATCGGGACATCTTTGGTGGCGCCAAAAAACAAAAGATGGTTTTTCTTTGCAACAACATTTAGAAAAAAATATATTTCATGGTAAAAATACCATTCCTAAAAGGTATCAAGGAAAGTATTCAACCGTAAAAAGTTCTGAAACAGATAAGGGATATTTTTTAAATCAACTTAGTTTTCAAAATCACCACGCAAAAGGAAAATTGCAAATTGGATTACTTAAATCGACCTCCACAGGAAGTAATATTTCTCATTCAAATCTATTTACTTTTTGTGATTCTCGTTCAAAAAGAACATTACAGATTTATGCTCTTGATTTAGAAGGAATAAATGAGAAGGCTCAACCTTTTTTAAAAATCTTAAAAACGAAACTTATCTCTCAAGATTTTTCACCTTACCAAAATGGTAATAGCGCAAGCACATATGGTCCTGAAAATAGCAAAATAAAAACTGGTGTAAAAATAAAAAGGGATATACTGCTTTTTGAGCCTCTTCTTGAATATCATCATAATGTTTGGAATACTTCAGGTGTTAATCAGAAAAAAAATGACGAGTACGCATTTGTTCAGGGCATTCATCTAGATAAGGATACTTTTAAATGGAAAAATTGGGTTCGTGCTCACAAAGCAAATCATTATGATACCATTTATGCTATAAGCTCAAGTGTATTGAAAAATTATAATGATACTGAATTATCTGCTCATTTTGGCACAGGATTTAATATACCGGATTTGTATAAGTTAAATGATAAGAAGCATGGCAACAAAAACCTAAAACACGAATCGGCTTATGGTGGGAATTTAGGGATTTCTCAGCATACAATTTTAGGAACATTTAGTGTGCTTGTTTTTAAAACGAACTATAAACATCAAATAGTTCAGCAAAATCAAAAATATCAAAATATCAATAAATCTAGGCAAGAAGGTTTTGAAATAGGATGGAAAAAAAAGATTAATAAGGCATGGATGATGGAATTATCGGGTATGTATGTAGATTCCGTGAGCTTGAATCCTAAAAGGCGACTTCTAAATGTCCCTAGAACTTCCGCAAATGGTAAAATTATTTATGAGCAAGATGATCTAACAGTAGGATTTGGTTGTCGTTATACAGGAACACAAGTTCAACCAGATTTCGAACAATACACAGTTGGAATTAAGCGAGGAGGATATCCTGTTTGCTTTGGAGATATTCAATATAAATTCAAAGAACATGCCACATGGTTTGTGAATATTGAAAATGCATTTAATAGAAAAATTGAAAATCCAATTGGATACAGAAACCCTGGATTCCAAATTAATACAGGAGTGAGTATTACATGGTAAAAATGCGATTTATATTCCTTGGATCTATTCTGCTGCATGGGTTGTTGGCTATTTCAATTAGTCAATACATAACAGGTTCAAAATACTCAGAGCCAAACAGTTTTTCTATTAAATGGATAGATTCTCAAAATAAGCCAGCAGACCAACAAAAGTTCGCTATTACTGAAAATAGCTCTTTGTTGCAAAGGTCTGATCACAAAAAAATTAAAGAAGTGGCAAGCTCTAGTGTAACGGATTCGAATGTCGATGTAGCAAAAATTATTTATAATCCGGCACCTGCTTATCCTGCTCAAGCGAAAAGTGAAGGAATAGAAGGTTTTTTTCTCGTAAAAATGTTGGTGAATGAAAACGGAGTGGTTGAATTAATTGAAATTAGTACCCTGAAAGGTCAAAAAGAAATATTTGAAGAAGCAATTATTGTAGCGCTTAAAACTTGGAAATTTACCTCTGCAGATAAAAAGACTTCCTTTGAAGTACCTATTTCATTTCAACTTGATTCATAAATTAGGTACACTGGAAAAATAAATATATAATGCAAGATTAATGAAGAGAGCTTTCCTTGTAATTCTTTGTATGGCTTCTTGTTTTTGCGAAGAAATGGTAAGCAAAAATGATATAGCAGATAACATTCAGATCAATGCTGAAAATATGGAGTATAGCACATCGCAGAAAGAAGCAGATGCAAAAGGCAGTGTGGTTTTGCGCTATATAGTCAAGGGAGCGCAAGTAATTTTAAAAGCGGATAATTTGCATGTAATCTTCGATGACCACGGAAATCTAATAAAAGCTATTGCGGAAGGAGCTGTGGAAATAAATTACAAAAATACAAGGCTTTATGCTGCAAGATGCATTCATAATTTTGATCAAAATACTGCTATTTGCACTGGAGATGATGTTAAATTATTGCAAGATAAAAATGAGTTGCATGGTAAGGAAGCTACTCTTGACATTCAGAGGCATGTTTTTACAATGCAAACAGATCAGCAAGAACAAGTAAGCTGTATAATTTATCCAAATAAGGAATAATAAAATAAGGACTCTCAAGGCTCAAAAACTTACTAAAACTTTTCAAAAACGCATGGTGCTGAAAGGTATTGATTTATCTGTGCATTCAGGTGAGGCTGTTGGGCTGCTTGGTCCAAATGGTGCAGGAAAAACAACCTGCTTTTCTGTCATCACGGGATTAATCATGCCTGATTCAGGCACAATTTTTTTGGATGACGAGAATATCACTGACCTCCCAATGTATGAGCGAGCACGAATGGGTATTAGCTATTTACCTCAAGATGCTTCGATTTTTAGAGGGCTGGATGTTGAGGATAATATTCTTGCGGCGCTTGAACGAGTGGAGTCAGATCCGGATCGTCAGCAAGAGCGTCTAGAGGAATTGCTCGATGAATTTGGTATTACTCATCTTCGAGAAGCGCCTTCTGTTGCTTTGTCTGGTGGAGAAAGGCGTCGTGTTGAGATAGCTCGTTCTCTTGCCATTAAACCAGACTTCTTATTTTTAGATGAACCATTAGCAGGTATTGATCCTATAGCTGTGCAGGATGTAAAGGACATCATTACAAAATTGAAAAATCACAATATTGGCATTCTTATTACCGATCATAACGTGCGAGAGACTCTCGATATTATTGACAGGGCTTATATTATTGCGGAAGGCAAAGTATTAACACAAGGTGATTCAGCGCATATTATCAGTCATCCTGATGTTAGGCGTGTGTACTTAGGTGAAAATTTTTCTTTATGATTATGGTGGGTTGTAAGCATTTTTAATTTGTTTAGAGATAATAGGAAAATTTTTACTACTATAATGCATAAAATTTGTGTTAAAATTAAATAAAATATCACTGGAAGCATTTGGTGGTTCGTTCTTATAAACGTTTTGAGCATTTTCAAGAGCCATCGGCAACAACACAATGGGATTTTCCCTTAAAAAGACGATCTTTGTTAGCTACACGAACTTTTTCAAATTTCATAAGTCAGCCACAAAGAGTAGCAAATAGAGTATTAGATGGAGGGGGATATTATTATTCTCCATATGCTCAGTCTTTGAGGGGCGCAAATTTACCTTTCCAAATGCCTTCCAGAACTTTGACTAAAATGACATATTTACCAAGAAAAAAACTTAGAGAGACATTTTGGGAAGAATTTAAACGTATATACATTACTGAGGTGATAGCTTTTACTATGAGTAAGTCCACACTTTTTACCCTTATATTTTCATTCATGTTCCTTGGGTGCATATTTTTCTTGAGTGGCTTTTTTGTTGCGACAAGTGTTCATAGCGGACATCAAAAAGCGGATGAAGTTAGTAGTCAGCATATCCCAACAGAGACAGCTACTATGCAAGGTCATCCAGAAAGAATGGTGAATATGGGTGCTGGCATTGCTTATGCGGCGCCGCAGGCTTATCAATACCAGGGTGGTGTAAAGGTTGATCAAAATAGAAGGCGTCCTTCTTCCTATGTGGAAAGGCAGATTGCAACCAATCAACCAAATTATCGTTAAGTAGCCATCATTGGTATTATTCGCTAATATGGCATCTGAAAAAATTGATATGGTTTTTATTTTTCTATGGTTCGTGTTCGTTTTGCTCCTTCTCCCACCGGATATTTGCATATAGGTAATGCTAGGGCAGCTCTAATTAATTATTTATATGCATTACGTTATGGGGGAGATTTTATTTTAAGAATAGATGATACTGACCTAGAGCGTTCAAAGCCTGAATATGAAAAAGCAATTTATCAAGATTTTGAATGGCTTGGTGTTAAATATAGCGAGACATTCCGTCAATCAGAGCGTTTTGAACGATATCACCAGATTAAAGAAGAGCTGATTAAAAATGGTAAATTGTATCCGTGTTATGAAACTACCGAAGAGCTTGATTTTAAGAGGAAACGCCAGCTTGCGAAAGGTCAGCCTCCTATTTATGACAGATCTTCTCTTCTTTTGACAGATCTTGAAAAGGACGCTTTTGAAAAAGATGGTCGAAAACCACATTGGCGCTTTAAATTAGATCATGAACCAATTGTTTGGCAAGATATAATACGTGGTGAAGTAAAATATAATGGGGCACAGCTTAGTGATCCGGTTTTAATCAGAGCTGATGGAGTTTTTCTTTATAGTTTATGCTCCGTAATTGACGATATTGACTATTCTATTAGTCATATTATTCGTGGTGAAGACCACGTTACAAATACAGCAACACAAATTCAGCTCTTTAAAGCTGTGAATGATGGAAAGGATTTTCCTGTAACGTTTGCTCATACAACGCTATTGATGGATGAGGATGGTGCTCCACTTTCAAAACGTTTGGGCAGTTTAAGCTTAGGTCAAATGCGTGATTCTGGTGTCGAGCCAATGGCTATTGCCTGCTTATTAGCAAGACTTGGAACATCTCTACCTATTGAACCTTTATTAACTTTAAATGAATTGGCGAGCTCTTTTGACTTATCCACTTTCAGTCGTACTCCCCCAAGATTTAGCGAAAAAGATTTATGGGCACTAAATCATAAGCTCTATCATTTAATGCCATTTTCGCAAATTCAAGAGCGTTTAAAAACAAATGGCTTTGAGAAGTTTAGTGAGAATCATTGGCGCGCAGTGCATGATAATATTGAAAAAATTGAAGATCTTGAGCCTTGGGAGAGTATATTTTTTGGTAAAATTAGAGGGACCTGCTCAGACAATGATTTCTTGAAAATAGCTCTAGATTTATTGCCAGCAGGTTCATGGGCAGAAGAAACATGGGGAATTTGGACGCAAAGCATTAAAGAAAAAACGGGACGCAAGGGAAAAGATTTATTTATGCCTCTTCGTCAAGCCTTAACAGCAATGGATCATGGTCCAGAAATGAAAATGCTATTACCATTAATAGGAAGTGACAAAGTTAAAGAAAGATTATGCGCAACATAACTATTATTCTAGCAGCGTCAGGATGGGGTGCAGGAAAATTTGGGACAGCTGATGGAGCAATGACCGTTTTGCAAAAACAGCTTCTCAATAATTTATTAAATGATCATAGAATTCAAGGAGAGGTATATTTTGCCAATTGGCATTTTAATTCTTGTCAAAATAGCCAAGACTACCCTATTCAACAGCGAAGAAATCACGTCCTACAAGTAGGGCGTTGGATACATAACATAGCAGAAAGGACCATTCAACAAGGAAATTTTCTTTTGGTTATAGGTGGTGATCATTCGATTGCAATGGCTACCTGGAGCGGGGTGAAGGATGCAAATTGTGATTTTGGTTTACTCTGGATCGATGCTCATATGGATGCACACACTTATGAAACAACTGTATCAAATAATCCACATGGTATGCCTGCTGCAGTATTGCTGGGTAAGGGAGATCATGATTTTGTACATCTTGCTCGAAATCCGCCGGTTTTAAAGCCAAATGCTTTGATACAAACAGGCATTCGAAGTTATGAGATTGAAGAAGAAATGCTTCTTAAGCATTTGGGGGTGGAGGTTGGTTATCATAAAGAACGTGAAGCTTATAACGGTTATGAGAATTTTTTAAAAAGCCGGGAGCATTTATTAAAATCGAATCCTTCTTTTGGAATAAGTCTTGATATTGATGGTATAGATCCTGCATATTGCCCAGGAACAGGAACTCCAGAAGGAAGAGGTTTAGAGCTGGATGACGTTACAGAGTTTTTAAAGGGAGTAATATTTAATTCCAAATGTATCGGATTAGAAATTGTTGAATATAATCCCACATTAGATCAAAATAATTTCACTTTTGAAGCAATGAAGAAAATTATTGATATTATAAAAACGTAATAATCCTTATAGCGCGGTAGAATTAAAGTATTGTCAAAAGTCCTCGTAAAAGCTATAAAAAACGTCTATAATTATAAAGTATTATTTTTAGGAGAATATGCATGTTAGCAGTTACCGACGGAACTTTTGATCAAGAAGTTTTAAACTCTTCAGAGCCAGTTGTTGTGGATTTTTGGGCTGAATGGTGTGGTCCGTGCCGGATGCTGACGCCAATTTTAGAAGAATTAGCGCCAGAAATTGCTAATAAAGCAAAAATCGTAAAAGTTAATATTGATCAAAACCAACAAACAGCGAGCAAATTAGGCGTACGTAGCATTCCTACCATGATTCTATTTAAGAACGGACAAGCTATCAGTAACTTGGTGGGAGTAAACCCAAAACCGAAAATAAAATCTTGGATTGAAGCAAATATTTAAACGGTGTCTTTTCAACACTCTGCTTTTGTGGTAGATATTATACACGTTCCCCGGTAGCTCAGTCGGTAGAGCAAGTGGCTGTTAACCACTGGGTCAGCGGTTCGAGTCCGTTCCGGGGAGCCATTCTTCTTTTTGCGTGAAATTTTCAAAATATTCTAAATGTGCTTTTTTCTTGACGAAACCCCAAAGGTTTTCTATAAAGTCGGTTAGGACATTTATAAAATTTTTGTATGGCAAATCATAAAAACTCAAAAAAAGCTATTCGTCAAACAGCTCGTCGTACTGGGGTGAACCGCAATCGTATGACTCGCATGCGTACTTTTGTAAAAAATGCTGAGCTAGCTTTGGGAATGCATAACGTACCAGCAGTTTCTTTTGATGAGGCTAAAGCAGCTGTTATTGCTGCAGAGAGCGCAATGATGAAGGTTGCTAAAACAGGTATTATTCATAAAAATCTTGTCGCAAGAAAAGTTTCTCGTTTGGTTGCGCGCTTAAAAGCTATAGCTTCCTAAGTATACAGATAAATGCTTAAAAACTAGGCTCGCTTTTTTAGCGAGCTTTTTTTATTCTTTGTTTTATTGAGAGTTATTTTATAAATTTATGATTAAAATAGCGAATAATCATCCTCTTTTGCAATTAGGGCCAAAAGTTAAAGAGTCTTCCAATGATTTTTTTAAAACATATAATTTAAATTATTTTCAATATTTGCGCTGCTATAGGGATGGTAGTATTGCTTGTTTATTGAGTGACCCAAGCTTATTTTTGAAATTTATTAATTCTTCTTATATTGATAAGCCAGTGGTTTTTTCTTCCATGGCAAAGGAGCAATCATATTGGTTTTTATGGGATGAAAAATTACCTCGAGAGCCTATAGTTTTGGCAAAAGAAGAAAAAAACTGGAATCATGGGCTTACCTTGGTGAAAAGATATCCTGATTATTATGATATGATTGCTGTTGCAATGTCAGAAGCATCTTCTAGCTCTTCCTCTTACTATATGAGTCATTTAGAGACCATAAAGACGTTTATGATAAATTTTCCAATGCATGCACCAGATCTTTTTCAGGCAATAGTAAAGAATCCAATTTTCCTTCCAGAGCAGAATAGAGATATTAATTATCAAAAAATGTGTTTGAAAGGGGACCAACGTCGTAGCTTTGGAAATGTTCATATTACACCACAGGAATTAAAGTGCTTAACGCTTAGACTTCAAGGATTTTCGCATAAAGAAATTGCTAACATGTGCGATCTTTCTTCTAGAACTGTGGAAACTTATTTAAACCGCATTAAATCAAGAAGTGGCTTTAGTAATAAGCGAAAGTTACGCGAACTTTTGCAAGCATGTAAGTAAAATTTCCGGACAGCTTTTACTCTAGGCTTATTGTTAGTTTTTGGTAGTAATTAAAAACGAAGAATTTTTATGAATAAGCACCAAATCTTCAATCATCTTATGGAAACATTCCAGTATATAGGTGGCTTAAATGGATCAGATATTACAATGCCTCCAGATTTGAGCGTTATTAGCGGTTATTTATCGCCAGTATTTAATTTTGTGCGTTTTGATACAAAAAATCATGCAAAAATTAATCAATTAAAAAGCCGAAATATTCCTTTTATGTGCTTACCATCAAAACAAATGGAAGTGGATTTTGAGCAATTCGTCCAAGAACAAGGTTTGCATAATATAGACTTAGTAACGGCTAGTTTTAAAGATTTGCAAAATTTTGAATATACTCCAAGCCTTCTTATGAAGATAAGAAATATAGAAAAAGAAGACGAACTATTAATATTTGATGAAATTTCCTCTCAAGTTTTTAGTCATCATAAAATGTTAGCTTTTAATTTTTTAAAGCCTGTTTTGAATTCTTCCAAAACACACTTGCTTTTAGCCTATGTTGAGGAGGTGCCGGTGGGATGTGCGATGCTTTCTCTTATTGGGGGTGAAGCTGGCTCATATTGGATTGGTGTTTTTCCTAATTTTAGAAATAAGGGTATCGGAACAGAGCTTGCAAAATACCAAATGAACATGGCAAAAACTTTGGGAAAAAAAATAATAGTGGCTCATAATATGACACCAAGCTTGAATTTATATCAACATTTGGGTTTTACTCAGACAGGACAGTTGCCGCTTTATGCTTGCGACAAACAATTCTTTATCTTTTAATATTATAAATTGCGATCGCAATTAATAAATTTTTTATTGCATTTAAGAAAATCGCATTTATATTTGGGAAATACTCTGTTAGCATTTTACTTGTGAATTATTTCTTTCGACGTCGCTAATGTAATACTTGTCATGAGATGTAGGTCTTGCTAAAGTGCACACCTGAAAAGGATAAATTTATTAAAAATTTAAAAAATAGAGGTTTCATTGACGCAAAGTGTCGTTATCGTTGAGTCCCCCTCAAAAGCTAAGACTATTAATAAGTACCTAGGAAGTGATTACAAGGTCATAGCGAGTTATGGGCATGTGCGCGATTTACCATCAAAAAATGGATCAGTAAATCCAGCGGACAATTTTGCCATGATCTGGGAGCTTGATGATCAGGGCAAGAAGCGTATGAAAGATATTATTGCTTCCATGAAGGGCGCAAAAAATCTTCTTCTTGCAACCGACCCGGATCGTGAAGGAGAAGCTATTTCTTGGCATATTCAACAAGTGCTGGATGAAATGAAAGCAACCAAAGGCTTAAACGTACAACGGATTGTGTTTAACGAGATCACTAAAAAAGCCGTACAGGAAGCCTTAAAAGCTCCAAGAGATGTGAATAAAGAATTAGTTGATGCGTATTTAGCGCGTCGAGCTCTAGATTATCTAGTTGGTTTTACTTTATCGCCTATTTTATGGAGAAAATTACCAGGTGCTCGTTCTGCTGGCCGTGTACAATCTGTGGCCTTGCGTTTAATTGTTGAGCGTGAACAGGAAATAGAAGCTTTTAAAACTCAAGAATATTGGTCCGTTGAAACGCAATGCGCACATAATACAAATGCAAATTTTCTTGCTAAGCTTACTTATTTGCACGGCAAAAAATTAGAGAAGTTTGATCTGCCAAACGAAGAAACAGCTACAGCAGCAGCAAAGATAATTGAACAGTCAGCATTTAGCGTAGCGGATATTGAAAAGAAACAAGTAAAACGTAATCCAGCTGCACCTTTTACAACCTCAACATTACAACAAGAAGCATCAAGAAAGCTAGGTTTTAGCCCGAAGAAAACCATGCAAATTGCACAACGTCTTTATGAAGGTGTTGATGTTGGTGGAGAGACTATAGGTTTGGTTACCTATATGCGTACAGATAGCGTAAATCTTTGAAATGAAGCGTTAAGTGGTGCAAGAGAATTTATTGAGAAAGATTTTGGTAAGCAATATCTGCCCGCTTCGCCGCGCTTATATAAAAGCAAAGCGAAGAATGCACAAGAAGCACATGAAGCAATTCGTCCAACCGACGTTGTGCGTACTCCAAAATCAATATCTTCCTATCTTGATGAGGGCCAATTAAAACTTTATGAGCTGATTTGGAAGAGGACAGTTGCAAGCCAAATGGAAAATGCATTGTTTGATCAAGTAGGGGTAGATATTATTTCGCAAGACAAACAAACGACATTGCGAGCTACCGGTTCTACGCTTGTGTTTGACGGCTTTTTAAAGCTTTATCAAGAAGGTAAAGACCAAGAAAATAAAGATGAAAAAACGACCGATGAAGACGATGAACTTTTGTTACCGCAGCTAAATGTTGGTGAAGCAATCAATATTAATTCCGTTACGCCAGAGCAACACTTCACACAACCGCCTCCACCCTATACAGAAGCAAGCCTTGTGAAGAAACTTGAAGAGTTAGGTATTGGCCGTCCGTCAACATATGTTTCTTTGATTCAAACACTTCAAGATCGTGACTATGTACGTATTGAAAAACGACAATTTCACCCAGATCAACGTGGAAGGTTAGTAACCTCTTTTTTGAATCATTATTTCCCAAAATATATTCAGTATGACTTTACAGCAGATCTTGAAGAGCAACTTGATGATATATCAGGTGGAAAACGCCAATGGATAGATGTAATGAATGCTTTCTGGATGCCTTTTCACGATACAGTTAAGCAAGCTGAGCCTCTAAAAATCAGTCAAGTCCTTGATGATGTGCAAAAAGATCTTGAAGCATCTTTGTTTGATATGTCCAAGGAAAATCCGAGGGCGTGTCCTACATGTAATGAAGGGCAGCTTTCTTTAAAGCTAAGCAAATTTGGTCCTTTCCTTGGATGTAATCGTTATCCTGATTGTAAATACACAAAATCTCTTAATGGCAGTGCGAGTACAGAAGAAGGTATGCAAGAAGTAAGTGATGTAATGGTATTAGGGCAAGATCCTGAGCTAAAGGTTGATATAACAATACGTAAAGGTCCATATGGTCCTTATTTGCAATGGGAGCAAAAAGACGTCAAAAAGCCTAAAAGAGTTAGTATACCCCCAGGTTTTGATCCTTATTCATTATCGTTAGATCAAGCACTTAAGCTTGCGTCTTTGCCTGCACTCATTGGTAAAGATCCTGAAACTAAAGAGGATATTTTAGTGGGGATTGGTCGATTTGGTCCTTATTTAAAGTATCAAGGAGCATTCACCTCAATTCCTAAGGCGTATAACTTTATGGAGATTACTTTGGAGGAGGCTATCGCTATTATAGAGAAAAAGCGTAATTCACCAAGGACGAGCGGTTTTAAAGCAAAAGCAAAGTCTAGGAGTTAACGAGTTTTTCTTCAAAAATTTTAGTCAGCTGCATCAGATCATTTTTTTCAACGGTTGGCCCGCACCAAATTCTAAAGCTTGGTTTTGAATGAGCATGATTAACAATATCAAAAAGAAGCTTTTCATCAGCTACGCTTTTTGCAAAAGCACGATATTCATCAAAAGCAGTGAATATATTCACGAAAAAGCAAACTGCTCCACCTTTTGCCTGAATATCTTTCGTTGTCATCGGAGATAAATTGGGAGTTCTTAAAATCCAATCATATAGAAAAGATACATTGTCTGCTGATTTTTTATATAAAGCTTTTGCGCCCCCTAGAGTTTCTGCCCAATCAAGTGCGCATTCCACATCAGCTAGCGATAACATTGAAGGTGTATTTAGGGTGAGGCCCTCAAAAACTCCATAGTTTACTTTATCATCTAGCCATAAGCTCATAATTCGCGGAATTGGTCGTGGCGGTATATAGGTTTCAAGCTGCTCCAACGCCCGTGGGCTAAGAGCAAGCATTCCATGGGCGGCTTCACTTCCTAATCCTTTTTGCCAGGAAAAAGCCACAACATCAAATTTCTCAAAAGGTATATCAAAGCAAAAAGCTGCTGCTGTTGCATCTACAATAACTAATCCTTGTCGATCGTTAAAAATCCAATCAGTGTGTGGATAAGCAACACCAGTAGTTGTAGCGCTGATGGCTATTACTAAATCATGGTTAGGGTTGTGATGCATTTGCGGAAGATTGCCGTACTCAGCTTCAAAAATATGCGTGTGAACTTTAAGCTGGCGTTCAATATCATAAGCCCAAATTTTACTGAAAACATCCATAACGTGTACGTCAACATCGCGACTTCCTAAAAAGCACCACATGGCCATTTCCATCGCTCCTGTGGCAGAGGCGGGCACAATAGCTAATTTATAATCATCAGGTATATTTAAAAGTTTTTGTTGGCGATCAATAATAGATTTCAGATGTTTTTTTGCAATATCGCTGCGATGAGACCTGTTTATAAAAGGGCGATTTAATTGTTCTAAAGACCAGCCAGCGTGCTTAACGCATGGGCCAGAACTAAAAAAAGGTCTCATTAGGAATCCTTTTGAAAAAGATATTTTAGCGTCTGACCTATTCTACTTAAAAAAGATGCTCTTGAAATATCCTTTTTTGCCACTAATGGAATAATAACTTTCTCTTGCCAATCGGGGTGCGTAAGTATGACTTCACCCACCTGGGTTCCTGCTTTAAAGGGTGCTTCTAAAACAGTTCGATATTTAATGGCAGCTTTTATTTGATGGATGCGATTACGATGAAGAGTTAATAGATGCTGATCAGCAATTATTTCCACCATTTCTTGTGAGCCATAACGAACAGGAATTTCAAGTATAGATTTACCTTCTGGCATGATGGTGTAATTTCCAAATGTACCAAATCCCCATTGTAGTAAGCGATAAGCCTCGTCGGCGCGTTCTTTCATTGTGTGTAAACCTGTTACAACTAAAAACAATCTGCGTCCATTCTGCACAGCAGAGGCAACCATTCCATAACCAGGTTTTGAAGCGAATCCTGTTTTAACTCCATCGCATCCTATATTCTTATTCAGTAAGAGGTTCCTGTTAGGTTGTTCTATATTTCTATATTTAAACTTTAATTCTTTATGAATACTGTACCATTCTGGAAAATCTTCAAGCGTTTTTTGGCTCATAATAATTAAGTCATGGGCTGTTGTAAGGTGTCCTTCTTCTGGTAATCCACTAGCATTTTTAAATTCTGTTTGAGAGCAACCTAATTCTTTTGCAACATAATTCATGTCACATGCGAAGGCACTTTGTGTGCCGCTTAGATATTCTGCTAAAGCAATGGCTGCGTCATTTCCCGAGACGATTATCAGTCCCATCAAAAGGTCTTGAACGCTAACTTGATCACCAATTTCCAAGAACATATCACTACTACCCTTTTCGATGCTGCGTGCATTACTTGAGATAGTAACGAGTGACTCAGGTTTAATCCTCCCTTCTTTTAGCGCCTTCATTACCATATAAGCAGTCATGATTTTTGTCATAGACGCTGGCTCGAATGACTGATTAGCATTTTTTTCAAGCAAAATTTTACCGGTTTGGTGATCTACTAAAAGGGCGTGAGTGGAGTTAACTTCAACACCATATGGCTCTAGAATATTTTTTTCTTTTGATTCCTTTTTTTTGGCAATTTGTGCTGGATTTTTTTTAACCTTTGCTTCTGCATTATTAGTGGTAATAAAGCTAAAAAATAAAATGAATAAAAACTTTAAAAACTGCATTCTAGTCCTCTAGTATAATTGCTTGTGAAAAGCCTTTGCTGTGAATCTTTCTCAAAAGTTCTTGAGATAATTGATTATTGAAAGGTCCAATCTTTACATTATAAAGTGTTTGTCCGCTTGGATGAAGCACTGATTGAATCGTTGGATTCCATGCTTTGGGTAAACTAGCTGCGATTTTTTGAGCATTATTTTTTTGTACGAATGCCTTCCCCAAATTAATGTACGTTTTTCCACCTATAGGTGCAGCTTTTGGAGAGGATGCGTTACTAACTTTTGGTGTCACTGAGTTTAAAACATCATCCAATGTTTTTGATGGGGTAGCTGATGTATTTTTTGTACTTTTTTGCAATGCAGATTTTACGAGATTTGGATTATCTGTAACATAATTATTATATTTCCCAGCAATTTCTTCTTGGTAAACTTGCTGCCACGTTCTACCATCTTTCATTTTTCCGCTTTGATTTCCGTGTTTAGCTAAATAATCTGATAGCATGCGGCTTTCTCCGGGAATGCTTTGTACTCTAACGGTTGCCAGTCCTTTGCTGTATGTTCCTAATGCTTTTGCTGCTCCTACACTTAAGTCAATAATTCGTCCTTCATAAACAAAAGGACCACGATCATCAAGCACAAGGTTGATTGATTTGCCGTTTTGTAAATTTGTTACTTTTACTACAGTTGGTAAAGGTAGCGTTCGATGAGCAGCAGAAATACCGTGCATATTAAACTTTTCACCATAGGGTTTTGGTTTTCCGTGAAAGCCGGGGCCATACCATGAGGCTAGGCCCGTTTTGTCGTATTCATAATAATTTTGAGGATGATGCCATTCACCACGGCAATAATAACTCTTTGTTGATCCTTTACCTATTCCGCCGATAGGCGTGCGAGGACCTGAAGGCCCGCCAGCACAACCTACTAATAATAACAATATAACTATTGCCCAATGCAAAAAATACAACAGAACTTCGTTTAGTATTTATTTATAATCGTTTTTATTTATAAATCACAAGCGTTATTTATGATTATTTACGAGAGGTAAAAACATTTTGTGTAGCAACTCATTCCCGCATAAAACAGAGCTTGTATAAATGTTCATATGCTGACCATCCATGTTTGTAATCACCCCCCCGGCTTCTCGCACAAGAAGCGCGCCTGTTGCCATGTCCCATGGTTTAAGGCCCATGAGAAAGCATACGTCGAAACGGCCGCTGGCAACATACGCTAAGTCAAGCGCGCCTGCTCCTGTGTAGCGAATACCTGAAATTTTGCTATCAATCTCTTCTACGACTGGATGGTCGTAGTCGCAGCAAACGAGTAGAGATTCTAAATCTCGTCGCCCTGAAACACGCAATCTTTTTTGATTGCAAAATGCGCCCTTACCTTTTTCTGCCCAAAAAAGTTCATCGAGAATCGGCTGGTATGTGACGCCTGCGATAATTTCTCCATCAAACTCTAGAGCAACGGTGATGGCAAAATGGGGATTGCTATGCAAAAAATTCGTAGTGCCGTCTAGTGGATCAATAATCCAACGGTGTCTTGAATCTTTTCCTTTTATCTCTCCCGCTTCTTCACATAAGAAACCGAAATCTGGTCTCGCTTTGCGTAACTCATCAATAAGGATTTGCTCAGAGCGTTTGTCAGCTGAACTGACAAAATCTCCTATAGATTTTTTAGTAATTTGTAAATGTTCTAATTCACCAAAATCACGTATTAGTCCTCGCGCTGCTTTATAAACAGCTTGAGACATTACATTAATTAGGGCTGATTTTGGAGTTTGAATGATTCTAGTCATTAACTAATCTTTCGCACGTTCTACATAAGTTCCATCCGCGGTGCGCACCACAACTTTTGTACCTGATTCAATGTGGGGTGGAACCATGATACGAATACCATTTTCTAAAATTGCTGGCTTGAAGGAAGACGCCGCTGTCTGACCTTTTACAACAGGATCTGCTTCCGTAATTGTTAGTATGATAGTATCTGGTAATCTTGCCGAAATAGGACGACCTTCATGCATGCAAAGTTCAACAATCATGCCATCTTGTAAATATGCAGCTGCATCTCCAACAAAGTCTTTATGAAGATTTATTTGTTCGAAAGTTGCCTGATCCATAAAAACATAATCATCTCCTTCTGCGTATAAATATTGAAAGGGCATCTGATCAAGATGGACTCTTTCAACAGACTCAGCTGAACGGAATCGCTCATTAAGCTTTGTACCATCTGTTAAGCATTTTAATTCGACCTGCATATATGCTCCACCTTTGCCTGGTTGAGTATGCTCTGTTTTTACTGCTGTCCATAATTTTCCTTGGTATTCGATAACATTTCCTGGACGAATTTCATTGCCTGATATTTTCATACGTATTCTTTCCACTCCTTAGATGATTGCATTATAGTAGGTATAAAAAACCCGCAACTAATTGCTGCGGGTTTTCTTAAAAAGAAGCGATAATTAGTTAATAACAGTAATCGCAACACGATTTTGCGCGTGTACTGCTTCGCCATCGCCAACAACTTCAAGCTTTTCTTTTCCATAAGAAATTGTTTTCAAACGATTCTTATCAACGCCAAGCTTTACAAGTTGCTTTTCAACTGCATTGGCACGACGAGCACCTAGAGCTAAGTTATATTCGCTTGTTCCGCGGCTGTCACATTTACCTTCAACAGTTGCTGTTGTTGATGAGTAAACTTTTAGCCATCCTGCTTGTGCTTCAAGAGACTTCTTGTCATCAGCTGAAAGAGTCGCGCTATCGAAGTTAAAGAATACGCGGTCTTTTACTGTATATTTGAAATGACCAGGTGAACCAGGTGTTGCAGATGCATTTGCATCTACATTTTGGCATGTATCTGTGCATTCACAACCGATTAACAATAGGCCAAGCGCTATTGAAGATAATGCTTTTTTCATGGATAAATCCTTCTCAAGAAATTCATTTAAACTAAACCAATTAAACCCTAACAAATATTTGAAAAAACACCAAGGAAACTACATCTGTGTATAATATAATCTGATGGCATGTAGATCTTTTGCAACACCCAAGATATTTAATTCTTCATTTTGTTTTTACTTTGTAATATTTTTTAATTTTTCAAAAGATTCTTGCTGATTCGTAAATTCATTTGGTTTTTGCTTTAAGAATGATTCCAACTCTGTGTGAAGTTGAATGGCTTTATCGACAGCTGGATCGGTTCCATTTCGATACGCTCCTAAGCGAATAAGATCGACCATATCATTATAAATGCTTAAATTTTTTCGTGCTTCTATCACTGCTTTTTGTTCTGATTCATTGTGACACATTGGGACAGTACGCGATATGCTTTGCAAAATGTTGATAGCGGGAAAATGGCCTCTTGTTGCTAAGGATCTATCAAGAACAACGTGGCCATCTAGAATTCCTCTAACTGCGTCTGCAATTGGCTCATTATGATCGTCACCATCTACTAAAACAGTAAAAAAGGCAGTTATATAGCCAGTTTTGTCTTCGCGTTGAATGCCTGGACCTGCGCGCTCAAGTAATTTGGGTAATTCTGCAAAAACACTTGGAGTATAACCTTTTGTTGTGGGAGGTTCATGAGCTGCTAAGCCAATTTCACGTTGAGACATTGCAAAACGAGTAACACTATCAATTACGCAAAGGACACTCATTCCTAGATCACGATAAAATTCTGCGAGACGCAGGGTTAAATAAGCGGCTTCTCGTCTCATAAGTGCAGTTTCATCTGAAGTTGCAATAACTAAAATTGTACGTTTTAGTCCTTCTTCACCTAAAGTATCTTCTATGAATTCTCGAACTTCTCTCCCCCTTTCCCCAATTAATCCAACAATGCAGATATCGCAATTTGCAAATTTTACCAGCATTGATAGTAGAACTGACTTACCTACGCCAGATCCTGCAAAAATTCCTAATCGCTGACCTTTGCAACAAGTTAAAAATGTATCCATAGCTCGAACACCAAGTTCAATTGGGTCTTTAACTTTTGCGCGACTATGAGCAGGTATGGGTGAGCCATGCACATCATAAGCGTTTGCTCCAAAAGCTAATTTTCCTTTGTTATCGATTGGTTCGGCGAGACCATTAATAACTCTCCCTTGCCACTGCAAGCTGGGATAGATAGTGCTGCCTCGGATTAAAAAGGTCACCTTGCACTTAGGATGGAGTCCTTTGATATGGTGGAACGTCATAACTGTTGCAAGATTTTGGTTGAAGCTGATGACTTCGCCAAGCACAGGGGAATGATTATCAGGATAGAGCCAGCATCGCGTACCTATATGAATTTTTTTTGAATTAATGCGTACAACAGTACTTAATCCTTCTAATTTCTCGACAACCCCTTGTAATTCTAAATCTTCAATATTTTGAATTTGGCCAAGAAATTCATCAACTTTTTGTGTGATTAAGCTTTGCAATGACAATTAACTTTTGCGGGGATGCTTATAGTGTTTCGCATATTAGAATATAAAAGCAAGATTTTTTTATCATTTTCAAATGCAAAGATTTTATGATTCGTATTGACAGATCTTGACCGCTGATCTCACTCTTAAAAAGAAGATTACTAAGAATAAGTTGAGCTAGGGCACCATGAAAACGATTGATTTGAGAAGTGATACCGTAACAAAACCAAATAAAGAGATGCTTGATGCAATGATGCTAGCTCCTGTTGGAGATGATGTCTTTGCAGAAGATCCAACAGTGATTAAGCTTGAAAAAATGATTGCAGAACAAGCAGAAAAAGAGGCTGGCCTTTTTTTTCCTTCCGGAACCCAAGCTAATTTGGCGAGCCTAATGTCTCATTGTGAGCGAGGAGACGAATATATTGTAGGACAAACAGCTCACACTTACCTTTGGGAGGGCGGGGGTGCTGCTGTGCTTGGGAGTATTCAGCCGCAGCCATTGGATTTTGAAAAAGATGGCTCTTTATGTTTAGAAAAAGTTGGTAGAGCTATTAAACCAATTGATGATCATCTTGCTCGTACAAAATTATTGTGTCTTGAGAATACAACGAACGGTAAGGTCTTACCTCTTTCTTATTTGGAGCAGGTGCGACATTTTTGTAAAGAGAAGGTATTAAATCTTCATCTTGATGGAGCTAGAGTTTTTAATGCAGCCGTACAATTGAATGTTGAGTTGAATAAAATTAGCCATGGATTTGACTCTATTTCCATTTGTTTTTCAAAGGGACTGGGCGCTCCAATGGGCTCTGCTTTATGTGGAAGAAAAGAATTTATACAGCACGCAAGACGGTGGCGTAAAGTTTTAGGTGGCGGTATGCGTCAGGCTGGTATTATGGCGGCAGCATGTATTTATGCTCTTGAAAATAATGTCGCTCGTTTAAAGAATGACCATGCAAATGCTCAATTCCTTAACCAATCCTTGGAAACAATAAGTGAAATCGAAGTAGAGCCAGGATCTTTACATACAAATATGCTTTTTATAAAAGTTCCGACGCAGTATAAAGAATTGCACCTCTATCTTCAACAAAAAGGGATTAAACTTCCAGCGCAACCAAATAAATTGGGATTAATTAGATTGGTAACACATCTGGATGTAAATAAGGATGATATTAGCGTTGTTATTGGTGAAATTAAAAATTTTTACAACAGACATTAGTTTACCAAAAGAGCGCTTGTATAATGTGAGTTAGAGAGGAATTACAAAAATTTTTTAATCACAGACGCTGCAATTTCGCTAGGTTTTGCTTGAGGAATTTTTAACATATTAATTGCTTCGACGTACTTTTGTCTTGTCTGTTTTTGTAGCTTGCTGTCGCTTAATATGCCGTCAAGTTTTTTATATAAAATATCAACAGAGCATTCGTTTTGTAGAAGTTCAGGTACAACCATTTCTTTAGTTAGAATATTTACAAGGCTGACGTATTGTGTGGAAACTAAAAGCCTGGCAATCCAGTATGTAAGTTTTGATAGCTTGTAAGCAATAACTTGTGGTACGCCAACATATGCAAGCTCTAAGCTCACAGTTCCACTTGCAGCAAGCGCGATGCTGCTTTGCATAAATGCTTTCCATTTTTCTTGAGCGGTGGTGACTATTTTTATAGGAATAGTTGAATTCTTTATAAATGGTTCAATAAGAGGAATTAAGTGGGGTAATGTAGGTAGTACGACTTCAATGCGTCTATTTTGTGATAGCTTTTCTACTGTTTTCAAAAATATCTGCAGTAAATTTTGAATTTCACTTTTTCGGCTGCCGGGTAATAAGCAAACGAGGGTTGCTTCTCTGCTAAAGCCTAATGATTCCCGAAAATTTTTGTCTTCTGGCAAATCTATTTCCGTAATAGGGTGCCCTACAAATGTTGTGGAAAGGCCATGGCACTCAAAATAAGGAGGCTCGAAAGGTAGCAAGCACAAAAGGTGATCGACACCAACTCTTTGTGCAAGTTTTTTTGCACGACCAGGACGTAATGCCCAAACGGAGGGTGCAACATAATGTACAACTGGGATTTTTAGTTTTTTAACGTATCTGGCAATTCGTAGAGTAAATCCTGGAGAATCAATAGTTACGACCACATTTGGTTTGAAATTTTTAATAGCTTGTTTAGTTTGCTGAATGCGTTTTAGTATGCTGAATAAATGCGGAATGAGCTCAAAAATTCCATACAGAGAGATTTCAGACATCGGAAATAAGCTTTTGAGTCCTTGCTCTTGCATTTGATTGCCACCAATTCCAGCAATTTCTAAATTGCTCTGTTGTGCTTTTAATGATTGTAAAAGTCGTGCGCCCAGAAAATCTCCAGAAGCTTCTCCTGCAATAATAAAAATGCGCTTAGTCATGTTAAAACATATCTTTGGGATTAAAGCTCATGGTCATATTTTTCCACTGATTAAATTTGCCTTTAGGTAATGGCAGAGGATTACATTTAGGGTCAAGTACTGCTCTTTGCGCACTTTCTGCTGCCACATTATAGTATGGATCATTCGCCATGCGGCGTTTGTCAACAACATCAGCCTTAATAACAGTTCCATCCGCATTAAGCTCCATATCAATATCAACCACTAGATCTTTTGCTCCTTTTGCTCCAGCTGGTACCGACCAACAGGGGCGAATTTTCGCTCGCACAGCATCAATTTCAGAAGCTGTTACAACAGGTCCTAAATTATCAACGTCAGCGCCTTCTTCTCCAATAAGGGCGTCTATAGCATCCGTATCATCAGTAACTTTGCTTAAGACATCATCAATGCTTTTTTTCTTTGCTTTAGGTTTCTTGTCGTTTGCGTCTTCTTTTGTACCTTTTGGCTTGGGTTTTGTTAGGTCAACTTCTGCTTTTTTAGGTGTCTTTTTTTCTTTCTTCTTAGGTTCGTCCTTCTTTTTTTCTTCTTTCTTTGGTTTATCTTTGTCTTTCTTTTTAGGAATAGTCTCTTCCTTAGGTTTCTCTTTTTTTGCTTCTTGTTCTTTTGGTTTTTCGGGTTCTTTAGGCTTTTCGGGCTCTTTCTGTTTTTCTGGTTCAGGAGTTTCTTGCTTTTTTAATTCTTCCTTTTTTTCTTGTTCCTTAATTTCTTCTTTTGCCGTTTCTTCAGGAGCTGGCGCAACGGAACGCTTCGGAGCAGCAGACTTATCGCTAATTGCAACAAAATCAAAAATCATGGCTTGTGAGGTATCCATCCTTTGAAAAAGTGCAAAGCGTAAGTCAAAATAAACGACTAGAAAAATGATAATATGTAATAAAGCAGAATAGAGGAGTGCTTTACGCATAATTTACCTTGTCGCTGAGGGCAATTCAGCAATCAACAAAACTTTTTGAAAGCCTGCTGCAGCAATGGCACCCATTAATTCCATGACTTTACCGTAAGCAATTTTTCTATCGCCTCTTACATAAATTTTAGCTTCGGTATTGTTATTGGTAATGGCTTTTAATCTATCAATTATTGAAGATATCGGCACAAGAGCTTCTTGAATATATGTTTCGCCTTTTGCGTTAATACTGACAACGAGAGGTTCTATACTATCGTTCATTTGTGCTGCTTGCGTTTTTGGTAAATCTACAGGCACCCCAACAGTTAGCATGGGAGCTGTCACCATAAAAATAATAAGCAGCACCAACATAACATCCACTAAAGGTGTGATGTTTATGCTGGGGTTAAATCCAGTATTACGCCTTCTCGAAGACTTTCTGCTCAAAGAATGAAAATGTCCGCCAGCCATTAGCCGTGCTCTTCTAGTTGACGAGAAATAATCGAGCTAAACTCGCCTACAAACGCATCCAAACGATTTCCATAGCGATTGAAATCACTAGATAATTTATTATAAGCAATGGCTGCTGGAATAGCAGCAATGAGCCCGATAGCTGTAGCAAATAATGCCTCGGCAATACCTGGCGCAACAACCGCAAGATTGGTATTTTGCATGGTGGCGATGTTTTCAAAGCTATTCATGATGCCTAAAACAGTCCCGAATAGTCCAACAATTACCGCATTTGCTCCTAGAGAGGCTAAAAAGCCCATATGACGTTCTAGCTGGTCCATTTCGCGACTAACTGTTACTTGCATGACTCTCTCAATGCGTTGTTCAAGCGTTCCTCTTAGGTTCGCTGCCTTAGCATAACCTTTTGACGTGGATCGTCGCCATTCACGCATAGCTGCGCAAAAAACTGAAGACATTGGGTCTGTGTATTTATTCTGCAAACGATTAAACAAGTCATCCAGCGGGCCGCCTGACCAAAATGATTCTTCAAACTGATCCGCTAGATTATTTAAGCGATGCATTCTAATAACTTTATGAAAAATAATTGTCCACGACCAAACAGAAGCCAGAATTAATCCTACCATAACTAGTTTGATAATGATGTCAGCCCCCCAAAACATATCCCACATAGAGAGATGCTTTGCTACACTAGGGCCAACTTGTGCCATTGTTTGTACAGCTACATCATTTGCCGATTGTATCGTTGCGGCGGCTGCAACTGCTGCAGATTGAGCGTCCATATTTTCCTCTTAATGATTAGCGGCTAGAATTATCTGGGATGACTCGAGAACGAGCTCCTTGGCCATTAACCCCTTTATTGTTTAATACAACAATAACTCGTTGGCCAACTGACATTCTTGGTTCTGCGCCTTGAGCAATTGTTTGAACTTGACCATTTTCAAGCTCAACGGTGTATTCGAATCCTTCTTGTGATGTAAGTGCTTGTTCAGCATAGTGCCCGCCTACACCTCCTAATAAACCACCAGCCAAGGTTGTGAATGGTCCGTGGTTGCTAACAACATTGCCTATGACTGCGCCTGATACAGCGCCAACAGCGGCGCCTACACCAGGTTGATTTGGCTGTGAAGCATTAATGTTAACTGTCCTGATAGCGACAATTGTTCCTCTTAAACTTAGGCTATTCGCTCCAACATCGGCCATAGCATAATCACTGCCGCCTAATTTAGGAGCACAGTTTGTTAAAAACAAAGGTAATGTTGCAACTGCAACTAAAAATATCTTTTTCATCTTCATTGAGTAATTACATAGATTGATAACAAATAATAAAACGTTTCGGGATATTTGACTAGAGGTTGGGTTATTCATAGGTTCTTTTTGTAGGTCTGTTGATAAGTGTAGTGATGCTTTAGAGCATCATAAATTTTTTTATATTTGTAATTAAATTTTAATCTTTTATTAATCAACAAGACTTATTATATTACGCACATGAATTCTTTAAGAATCTTTAGTTATAAAATTTTTATTTGTTTTATTTATTGGTATTTTCGTTTTAAAAGTGCAAGCAATGGAAGAACCCTCAAGCCCTGAAAGAGCTGGAAAAAAAGATGCTTCAAGCTTTAAAACACCAGCAAGAAAAACTGGCGATAATAAGGTTTTTACTCCTGAAACTGTGAGAGCAGTGAAAAGAGCTGTTGAACAATCTCCCACTCGTCACGTGCATGAATTGGGCTCCAGATCAATTATACTCACAACTGCTGACTTCATTACTGATGAAATTCCTAGTTTTATAAAAGATCAATTGATTGCAAATCAACGTAGGCCATTTGCTATTGTTGTCCCTTTTCCAGGCGCTGACAATATTGCTAGTTCTTCTTTAATCTCGTCAAAGAGAATCACCCATTTAATCTTAACACCAACTCACCCAGATGATTACGATAGACTTGTTGAAATCAATACGGCCTATCTAGAGAGTGTAGAGAAAGAAGGAGGAGATGGGTATGCCTTTCTTACAAGGAAATATGGCACAAGAGAGAAATTTTCAAGAAAAATAAATCATCTATATCAAATGTATAATTTTTTGCCTAATCCGTTAATGCCATTATTTTATGAATTACCCGATGGAATTTATGACGATGGAGATGGTGAGCCACATTTTCCATCTTCAGTGACTTACACAATTCTGGGCGCCATGAGTGATCGGTCTACAGAAGTTCTTGGCGATATATGGCTCGCTAATATCGATGAAAGTGATGTGGTATGTTACAAAGGAACGTCAGAACGTAGTACTATGGTGGATAAGCGATTCCAAAGTATGCGTGTAGGTCAAACTGCTGTGGGTCTTTTCAATTCTTGCCTCGTACCAAGGTGGAAAAAACAAAATGTGCATGTGATTAATGAAGGGTCAGAGTTGCCTGTAGAAAAAACGGATTTGCAATTTGATGGAATTATTGCCTATGTAGAGCCGTCAAATTTTAAATCTATTGGTAATAATTTTAGGAGCGGGAGCTTTTGTATAGGTGCCATCGACTTAGGTTCTGAAAAAAGAAGTAAGCCTATGTTATTATTTAGGGCCCCTTCTCCTGTTTGCAGGCCAGAGCATTTGGTGGTAGATGCAGAAATGCAAAATGACACAGGGCACTCAAAAAATAACCTTAAAGATATATGGGGGAAAGTTAAAGATCTTTACCCTAGCAGGAAAGCTATGGAGACTGGTGATAAATACCGAGAATCGTTAGTAGCAATAGAAACTGCAGTCCGTCATCTTGGAAAGCTAGCGCCGTATCATTCAGAAGAGGCTATTTCAGGGTCTCCTCATTTTCCAAGGGACTCTGACCAAATGGCTTTTTCACCTGAGGGTAAAGGATTGTTATTTCCTTTTACACCAGATGAGAAATAAATTTAGATCGCGCGAGGAAAAAACCAACCATTGAGAACACAAAGAGCACTAGGCCTAGATGAAAGAAGGTTCCATTGTAGGCATAGCTTACTAATTCAATGAAAACTGCAGAAATTACAAGTCTCATAACATTTCCAAGAGCAGCAGCGCGAGATTTTGTATCCGGCACTACATCCAATAAAATTGGATATAAAATGTTGACAGGCATAACGATAAACATTGCAAATACACACATAAGTCCAGTGATTAATAATGGGTTATTTAAACCAGTTAAAGCAACTAAGCCGAGAGCTATTGCCACCATGGTGGCCACAATCACAGATATGTTTAAGCATTTTCGATGACCAATTTTACTAAGGAATTTTGGGCTGAGGAAACTAATAAGTCCAAAAGATCCAGCGATGGCTCCCTGATAAAAACCAAACTCAGAAAGTGGGATACCAAAACCTTCAATATAAAGAATAGATCCCATACCAATGAATATCCAGTAAGAACATGCATAGGCAAAAATAATAGATAATAAAGCCCAGTAAGATTTTGAAATGACGACAGACTTGTACGATATTAAGGGTAGAGAAACATCTTTGTTATTGCGATGATCGCATGGCATTACGAACACACACGCTAGTAATGCTATTAATGCGAGCGCAAGTAATATAACGAAATTTCCACGCCAACCTGCATACAGAGTAACGTAACTTCCAATAACAGGAGCCAAAGCCATTCCTACGGTAATAATGCCGTTGAGTGTTCCAAGCATGGCAGCTTGGTTTTCAGCAGGATATTGTTCACAAATTACAACATAACCAAGAGATGCGGGGGCAGCCATACCTAGTCCTTGTAATGCTCTTCCAATTAAAATAGAACAGAAATCGTTTGCAAAACTGCAGAAAATGCTTCCAGCAATAAAGACTAATAGTCCTGACAAAATAACACGACGTAGCCCATAGCGATCTCCGAAAACACCCGCATATAAAGAGCCGATGCAATAAGTAAGAAAATTTAAACTTAAGCAAAGCTGCACGGTGGCCGGAGATAAATTAAATTGTTGCTGAAGCTCAGGGTAGCTTGGAATGAAAATATCAACTTCCATACCTGCGAGAAAAAGAATAAAAATAACAGCGACAAACAGCATTGGTTATTTAATTTCCTTTTTAATTGGCATCAAAACAATATAAATAATAACAACAGCTCCAAGAATATAACAATAATAAACTTGCCCAGCTATTGTTAATGGCGATACCCCTGATAAAGTGCTTGCGAGAAGAATTTGCGCCCCATAAGGAATAATTCCTTGAAAAACACAAGAGAAAATATCAAGCCAGGCTGCTGTATAATGATTGGGGATCTTGTAACGATGAGCAATCGTTTTAGCAATTTCTCCACTGAAAATAATTGCCACGCAATTATTTGCAATTAGCACATCAAAGACTGATACAATAGCACCAATTACTAGCTGAGCTGAACGTTTGCTTAAATGATGTGCTTTCCCAATGAAATCAGTTACATAGTGCATTGTCCCTAAGCTTCTAAGCATTCCTGCAAGACCCCCTACAAAGAGAGAGAGAAGAAAAATTTCTTGCATGCTTTCAAAGCCTTTTGCAATATCTTTTGAAAAATTTACAACACTGTATTCATTGCAGAAAAAACCAATTAGTCCAGCAATGATTAATCCTGAGATTAATACCTGGAATACATTGAATCCAGCGAAGGCCATTAAGACTAGCGTAATATAAGGGACGATAAGAATTAATCGATAATCACTGAGTGCAATTTCTGTTGTGGAGGTGTGAATAAACCATAAAATGCCTAGCATAATAACAGCAGCAATGCATGCAACAATCGAATTTAGAATTAGTTTTTTACGAAAGTCAGCCTCTTGTGAAAGAACGGCAGCGATGGTGGTATCGCCAACAGGAGATAGACTGTCTCCAAACATAGATCCACCTACAACGGTTGCAATGCTCAAGTCTACTGGTAATACTCCATGATTAGCGATACCAACTGCAATGGGTCCCATAGTAGCAATGGTGCCCATTGATGTTCCAATTGCTGTTGAAATAAAAGCTGCGGTTAAAAATAGTCCAATCAAAACAAAATGACTTGGAATTAGAGATAGCACTAGATTAACGGTTGCATCGACACACCCTATGGATTTTGTAACCACATTAAAAGCACCAGCAAGTAAGAAGATAAGGCACATGGTTACAATATCTCGATGACGCAAGCCATCTAAAAAGCTATGCAGGCGTTCTTGCATAGGCTCTTTTAGTAAGAGAAAAGCCAATAAAATAGCTGGCAGAATAGCAACTGTTGGGGCAATCTGGTAAAAGGCTTGCTCAATTCCTTGCCAAGTAAAGAGAAGTCCACTTCCAACAAAAAGGCCTAGGAACAAGAATATAGGAGAAAATAAAGTTAAAAATTGCATAATTCTCTTAAGTTTGAAGAAGGTTGAGTTGTGCAACCCATAGAGTAGTTAAGGCTAACACAGTAGTCTTATCCAGGCAAGTTTATGCCTCTCCTGTGCTAGACAAGAGAGGTATTTTTATTAATTAGTGGATCTCTTCAGAAGAATAAAACGAAATGCAATTAACATTATTCCTGAAATCATTAAGAAGTATAAGGGCATGGGTAAAAGCGTACCGTTGTGTGCGACGCCCATACCAAAAGTGAAAAGTGAAATCAGAGTATAATAATAAAAGCCAAATAAAGAAGAGGCGCTACCTATGGAATGCTTATAGCCCTTTAATGCTAAAGCAAGAGTATTTGGAGTGACTATAGCAATCCCAGCCATAATGCCGGCAATGCAAGCTAAGCTGATGGCGATTATTAAATTAGGGGAGAACTTTATAAAGGTTAAGCAAAGCGTCAAAGCTACCCATATGAAGCTTACAGTTATCATTAGTATAATCCCATACTTCACTATTTTTTCTGGCTTATAGTGATCCTGAAGTTTCTTTGATATTAAGCTTCCAATCACGCTAATAATTGCGATAAGTAAGAAGGTTTGGCCATATTCGCTTGGGGAAAGCCCTAAAAATTCAATGAAATAAAAGGGTCCCTCAGCGTAGTAGCTAAAGCTTATTCCGCAGCATCCTGCTACTAATAATCCATGACCTAACACCTTAGAATCTTTAGAAAGCTGTAAAAATAAAGGAAGGAGTTTTAGTAATTTCTTATTACTCTGATTAAGGGTTTCGGGTAGTTTAAAAAAAGTCACTATGCTTACAGAACCCCCAAAAATAATTAAAAATAGGAAAATGATTGGCCATCCCCATTGTTGGGTGATAAATCCTCCGACCAAAGGCCCAAGAGCAGGGAAAAATGCTAGACTGCAACCGATCAATGAATATGCTTTGCCTAAGGAAGGTCCGTGAAAAGAATCACGACAAACGGCTTGGCCTAGTATGCTGCCTACGCTGCCTCCAAAACCTTGGATAAAGCGACTTAACATCAATAAGAAATACGAATCAGAGAAATAGCAGCCTAAAGACCCTAATATATAGAAAAGGAAGCCCGTTAACATGCAAGGTTTTCTACCTTTTTTATCAATAATATTCCCCAAAATAAAGTGCCTAGGCCAAAACTGAGCAGGTAAATGGTGAGAGTATACTCTACCCATTCATCTTTTACTTTTAAGGTTTCAGCAATTGCTGGTAGAGAAGGGGTGTAAACAGTTTCTGAAAGCTGGGGTAACCCAACGATAAGAACGATTAGCCAAAGTGCTGGCGTTGAAACATTTATCATAAAACATCCTATACTTGAAAATTTGAGCAATACAACATCAACCCTTCTAAAACGAAGGGAGAGACTGGGCTTATTATCGAGTAGGAAGTATGCGCTTCAACGTTTTTTGATACTTGTAATTTATAAGTTTTATGATATCAAAAAATGATGCTAAAAACAAGTTTCCTTTAGGTAGTTTGGTCGATTTTCACAAAATTGCCTTGAAAAAAAAATGAAAAATCTGTAGAAATAGCTAATATAATTTGAAATATAAAAATTTTAGGAGTTATCATGGCACAAGCCAACGCATTGCAAGCTGAAGAACGCCAAGGTACAGGCACAGGAGTTGCTCGCGCTTTGCGCCGTGAAGGGAAAATACCGGGTATCATTTATGGTGGCAAGGATGAGCCCTTGTCTATAGCGATTGACCTGAAAAATGTGAATCTTGAGCTGCAACGACCAGGGTTTTTTAGTCGCGTTTACACAATGGATATGGGTAAATCTAAGGTGCAAGTAATTGCCCGTGATGTACAATTTCATCCAGTAACAGATATTGCGTTGCATGTAGATTTTCAGCGCGTGGATAAAGATTCAAAAATTCATGTTTCAATTCCCGTTGAATATATTAATGAAGATAAAGCGCCTGGAATAAAGCTTGGCGGCATGCTAAACATTATTATTCATAACCTCGAAGTTGTTTGCCCAGCACATTCAATACCTGAGAAAATCACGATCGATTTGACAGGCATGAATATTAACCAAAGCGTACATCTTGATTCAATTGAGTTGCCAAGTGGAGTAAAGGCAGCACATGCTTCTCGTGACTACACTCTTGTTACTATTGTTCCTCCAAGTGGCAGCGAAGAAGAGAGCCAAGAGACTGCAGTAGAAGCAGCGCCAGAAGCTTAGGCAGTTTATTATGTTATTATGCGTTGGTCTGGGAAATCCAGGCCAACAATATTTGATGACGCGTCACAACATTGGTTTTATGGTTATCGATGCTGTGGCTCGTTCTTATAATTTTCCTAGTTTTTCAAAAAAATTTAAAAGCGAATACAGTGAGCATAAAATTAACAATATGCCGGTAGGGCTCTTAAAACCGCAAACATTTATGAATTTATCCGGTCAAGCAGTACAGCAGATCATGGCTTTTTATAAACTTAAACCCGAGCAGCTTATTGTAATTCATGATGATCTGGATCTTATTCCAGGTCAGGTTAAAGTAAAATTTGGCGGGGGAGCAGGTGGGCATAATGGGCTTAAAAGTATAGATCAATGTATTGGTAATGCTTATTGGCGCTTGCGATTAGGTATTGGACACCCTGGTGAAAGACATTTGGTTACACCTTATGTATTGTCTGCATTTCCTTCTGCAGATCATGATTGGTTAATAAATCTTTTAAACAAAATTTCTCAAGAATTTGGTTCTTTGCTATCAGAAAAGCCAGATGAATGGATAAAACGTTTGGCAACATGATCGAAATTGAATTTATTATTGGAAGCTTGGAAATAGGGGGAGCTGAACGCCACTTAAGTCAAGTATTGCCTGTTCTTAAATCGATGGGAATATCAGTTCGTGTGCTGGTGCTATCTGATAAAGCTCCTTTAAAACCAATTTTTGATAAAGCGAATATTCGCGTTAGCCTCGGGCCAAATCTTGATCGGATGCCGTCCTTTCCACGTAAAATTATTCGTTTTATTATTTCCTTAACTAGGCTTATGACAGGCTTTTTAAGAGATAGGCGAACTATTCGTCATGCATTTTTACCAGAGGCTTATTTATTTACTGCTGTTGCTGCTTGCCTTACATTCTTTCCCGGTTTTTTTATAATGAGCCGCAGGAGTTTAAGTAATTATCAAAAACGTCGCCCATTTCTTGGAAAGTTGGAGCGTTTTATGCACAAGTTTACCAGTAAGGCTTTAGGTAACAGCCAGGCTGTAGTAGAGCAACTGTACGAAGAAGGATTTCAAAAGAAAAAAGTTGATCTTGTTTATAATGGCATAGACTTGTCTCCCTTTCAAAATTTGCCATCAAAAAAGGAATTGCGGAAAAGTCTGGGCCTCGACCAAGAATCTTTAATATTTATTATCGTTGCTAATCTGATTCCGTATAAAGGTCATGAAGATCTTTTAAATGCTCTGGGAAGAATTTATTTAAAGCTGCCTACAAAATGGAAATTACTTTGTGTTGGCTATGATGCTGGTATACAGGAGCAACTGGAAGTGCAAGCAGAAGCTTTACGCATAAAAGATCATGTGAGATTTCTTGGAAAAAGACTAGATACGCCATCACTTTTAAGTGCATCAGATATTGGAATTTTATGCTCTCATGAAGAGGGATTTTCCAACGCTATTTTAGAAGGAATGGCGGCGGGCTTGCCTATGGTTGTAACAAATGTTGGTGGCAATGCTGAAGCCGTCGCTAATGAGCACACAGGCTTTGTTGTTGAGTCAAAAAATCCTGTAGCGCTAGCAGATTCATTATTAAAATTAGCTTTATCACCAGAATCTCGCATAAAATTTGGAGCAGCAGGTAAAGAAAAAATAGAGCAACGTTTTACACTAATAGAGTGCGCTAAAAACTATGCTGCTTTTTATCAATCTTTAAAAAAATAACAATACAGGTCACCTATTTTTAATTATTTTCATTATTAATAAATATCGATATATATAATTATTTATTTAAAATTTTAATAACTATTTACATATTGGTAAGATTTTTTAGGTATTATGGACCCTATGAGAATAGGACAAAACATAGATACAAGGGTTTCTGCAACCCTAGCAATGACACCGAGACTTCAACAGGCAATTCGTTTGTTGCAATTATCAGTGACGGAGCTTAGTGCTTATATAAATGAGCAAGTTGAAGAAAATCCATTATTAATTTCTGAAAGCAATGAGCAGTCCTTTACCGCTGCTGATGAGAGTAATCAAGAGTTTTCTTCCGATTATGATAATGATAGTGTCAGCGAACCTCTCCAGATTGCTGAACGTGATCCTATGCAAGAAGGAAATACTCAAAATCCTCGTTTGCGTTATGAGCAAACACTACAAGATTATCTGCAATTACAGCTTTCGTTGGTAGTTGATAATGAAGACGAATATAAGGTTGGTCTAGTACTTATTAATTGCCTAAACTCTCACGGATATTTAGATGTTGAGGCGCAAGAGATTGCGGAACAATTTAATGTTAGCTTTGATCTTGTTGAAAAAATGATAGGTATCATGCAAAAATTTGATCCTGTTGGTGTATTTTCAAGAAATATTGAAGAATGCTTAAGAGTGCAGCTTAGGGAAAAAAACGCATTAACTGATGAAATAGATGTCTTATTGATTAATCTTGAAAGCTTGTTGCAAGAAAATCCTAATGTGCTTGCACGAAAATGTAATTTAGACATTAGTCAGTTGCAAAACTGTTTAGCAGTTCTGCGAGAGCTAAATCCTCGCCCATCTTCTAGCTTTTTGACAAACGTTGACCAAGATCACGTAATTCCAGATGGCTTTATTCGAAAAAATGAAAATAATCAGTTTGTTTTTGAGCTTAATGTGAGTGCTATTCCTCAAGTATTATTAAATAGTTCATACTACCATGAGTTGCGCGATAAATTAGTAAAGCCAGAAGAAAAACAATTTTTACAAGCAAAATTTGCCCATGCAAATTGGCTGATGCAAGCCCTGAACCAGCGATTGATGACGCTAAAACGTGTTGGCAATGCAATAGCCCAGCATCAGCAAGAGTTTTTTTTAAAAGGAATTCTTGGATTAAAATCCTTAACCTTAAAAACAATTGCAGATCAGTTAGATATGCATGAAAGTACAGTCAGCAGAATTACCACAGCAAAATATGTGAGTACTCCTAGAGGCACGTTTGAATTAAAATTCTTCTTTAGTCAATCAATTACATCGATTTCTGAAGGAACAGAGGACGTTTCTGCAAAATCTGTTCAAAATGCAATTGTTGATCTGGTAAAGCATGAATCGCAGAAGGCTCCCCTATCTGATGAGCAATTGGTTGGAAAGCTTAGTGAAAAAGGAATGCTTGTTGCAAGAAGAACAATTTCTAAATATCGAAAAATTCTTAAAATTCCTTCTTCACAAGAAAGACGAAACTGCTACACGTTGGGATTAAAAAAAGCTTAGCTTAACGGTCATCTAAAACAATATTTAACCAATAGGCGCTAATAAAAGTTATAACAGAAGGAATCCAAGCTGCTGCAATGATGGGGATTTTATTTGCTATACCAAAGGCATATATAATCTGCTGAAAAAAATGCATAATAAACGAAAATATAATGCTAACTCCAAAAATAATTCCAAAAGATTTATTCCTAGTTGAAACTAAGCAAAAGCTAGAGGCTAGCAATACTAGACTCATCATCATGGCGATTTTGGCAATTTGCTGGTGCCAGAGCATTTTATACGCATTTGCATTTAAGCCTGCTTCTTCTAGCATTTTTATAAAAATAGGCATTTGAAAAAATGAGATTGTTTCGGGTGGGGCGGTTGATTGCTGAATCTGCTCCATGGTAATGGTGGTAGGTTCTGCATGGTTATCAAAATTTTCTTGCTTATGATTGGTAATGATAGTTACATCATTCATATGCCAAAGGTTAGGTGTTAATATTGCTGATTTCGCATCTACTCTTCTTAGGAATTCACCATTTTTATGAAATTGAAAAATTATTAAATCATTGAATTGCTTTTGCGAGACGTTGAAATTTTTCGCATGAATAATGTTTTGCGAAGTTGGTAAATTTTCCTTTAGCCATAATCCTGTGTCTGTAAAAGAAATGCTGTAAGATTTTTTTTGAAAGAGTTTTTCTTCCAGCACGACCATCCTCTCAAAAAGAACTGCTCTAATTGGATCAATGACTATAATGTTGAGGGCTCCCAATAATACAATAACGACAGAGAGGCCGGATAAGAATTGAGATTTAGATATGCCAAAGCTAGATATTACAACAAAATTTTGAGATTGTGCTAGTCGCAAGAAGCAACCGAGAGCAGCAAAAAAGGTGATAGAAGGTAATAAACTATCCAGAAGTTTGGGCAATTTTAAAAATGCCATCTGAAAAAGCATAGAGAATGGTATATCATGCTGCATGGTGCGCTTTGTAAGGTCAACCATTTCAAAAAAACTGATAATAAGAGTTACGGTAAGAAATACGATGAAGAACCAGAACAAAAATGTTCTGCACATATATCTATTAAGAGTTGAAATTAAATACCACATTTTTCAAACAACTTTTGTAAATAGCAATGAAATTTTCCAAAGCGCAGAGTCGCTATGGCTAGAGATAGAAAACTAATTATAAATAAATAGGCTAGAACGGACGAGAAATGAAACCGTGTTTGCAGTTGCAACAAATTAAGTGTAAACCACTGAAATAATATTCCTCCTAAGATAAGAAATACCATTCTTTTACGGCGCAAACGTCTTGATGGGCGATTTACGACCATTACAAGAGCAACCATAAGCATATTAATAATGCACAAAAAAGGTAGCAAGATACGCTGATGCGCCTCTGCAGCCATGCGAGCTTGCAATTTAATATTTTCGCCATCATTTATCTGAAAAAGCTCACGGATATCTTTTTCATATGGTTTTAAACTTCGTGAATTCACAATAGTTGTAAATTCATCAAGATTATAAATTAATTCGGAAAATTCAAAAGACTGAATAACATTCTTGGTGTCCTTTTCTTGTCTAATGCCATTATGGAGAATTAATACATACGAGTTATCGATTTTTTTTAATATCCCATCTTTTGCAAAAATAGAATAAGCTCTTTTTTGTTTCTGCCCTGAACGTTCTCCTGTGTCATAGATAAAAATTCCTTGAAATTCTTTTGGCGTTAAGCGCTTTTCAACAAAAATCGTCAAACTTTTTATGACGTTAAAGGAACCTTCTCGTACAATTGATGAAGAAAATTGATTGCGTAATTGGAATTCTTGCGTGCGAAAGGCTTTATAAGCGCTAGGTATAGTGAAGATGTTTAAAAAAAGTAAAGCTACGGTGAGAAGACTTGCTAGAATTAATCCAGGGCTTGAAATTTGCCATGGACTTTTTCCTAGCGTTTGCATGACTTGTAATTCATTATCTAAAGTCATTTTGCCGAACGCAATCAAAGAGCCTATCAATATGCACATAGGTACTACCTTTACAAACATGTCAGGCAATAAATAAATGATCAGGGAAAAGTAGCTTTGCAAAGAAACATCATGATGCACTATAACTTCAATGAAGCGCAAAGACTGCGTCAGCCAAAGTAATATTACCAAAATTGAAACTAAAATTCCAATTATTGTGCAAAGACGTTTAAAAATATATGACGACGTGATAAACATATTCTATATGTACAATTAATTTTTGGCTTTTCCTAGAGATGTTTGCATTTATCTTTTCAATACTATTGTTATTAAACTCTTTTATATGTGTGGCTGGACAAGAGCAGGCACTGATTGCTGCTGTTGTAAATCAGCGTGCTATTACCGAGCGTGAACTTGAAATGCGCTTAGATTTTGCTATAGCAACTCTCAATATGGCAAACACTAAAGAATCTCGCGATTCAATGCGTCACCAAGTTCTGCAGAATCTTGTTATTGAAAAATTACAAGAATCCTCTGCCAGTGAAGCTGGAATTAAGATTACAGAGAAAGAAATAGATGAATCAGTAGCAAATATTGCTAGAGAAAATAATATGACGCTGGATCAACTGCAAGATAGCTTTAAAAGAAAGGGGGTGAAAATTGACACTCTTAGAAATAGAATGAAAGCTCAGCTTTTATGGACGAGATTTATCCGTGCTTTGTTTGGCGGCCATGTACGTTTGAGCGATAGCGATATAAAAAGGGAGCTCGATAGAGTAATTCGTGTGATTGAAACTGATCAATATGAGTTAATAGAAATAGTTTTACCTATAGATGATAAAAATCGTGCAAAAAGTAAGCAAGATGCAGACCGTCTGCACATGCAAGTCAGCCAGCCAATGACGAATTTTCGTTTAGTTGCACAACAGTTTGGTGCGCAAAGTGGCTATGTGGGGTGGAAAACTACACGTCAGATGGATGAAGAAGTTGCTAAAATTGTCCAAAATACGAATGTTGGCGAAGTTACGAGGCCAATAGAGACTCAAAATACCTACAAAATTATTAAGTTAATTGATAAAAAGTTAGCAGGGCAAGGATCATTTCGTAGTAAAAAAATGTCTGTAGCTAAAGTAGCGATACAGCTACCTGAAGACATGAATGATGAAAATATGATGATTTTAGAAACGATTGTGACGCATTTAAAAAGAGCGAAAACCTGTGGTGAATTTCAACAAATTGGAAACGATGCTAATGGTCAAACAGCAATAGTTGAGAAACAGCCAATGTCAAGTTTTCCTGAGCCTTTGCAGATTATCCTAGATAAAGTTGCGGTCAATCAAGTTGCAGGACCGATACAAGAAGATAAAGCTGTTGGCTTGTATATGGTTTGTTCCGTTGAAAGACCTGAAAGAGATCCTGTGCCAACCCACAAGGAGATAAAGGAAAATCTTGAGCAAAGAGAATTATCAAGGCAAGCATCACGTTTGCTGAATAAGCTTTTGTCTACAGCAAGAATTGTAATGATTTCTGAGGAAAGTCGAGGGAAAAATAAGCAAATCAAGAAAGCTGTGTCTGTTGAATCTGGGCCAATTCCATAACGCGCTCTCTAATGCTTAAGTGAGCTGCCTTATAGGCAAATGGATTGTCGCTCAAACAATCGGTCATGCACTCTTGGATGGACCAAATATCAAGGCTTTGGACCATATTCTCAATAGTTTGAATAGCGCTAGGGTTAATTGAAAAATACCGAAGACCAATTCCTAAAAGAGCCATTGCTTCAAGAGGAAGGCTAGCCATTTCGCCGCATAAACTCACATTAATATTTTTAGCATTAGCCTTTTCTATAATGGTTTTTAGCATTTGTATAAAGGCTTTGGATAGTAAATCGTATCGCTTACTCATTACGGCATCAGTACGATCTATTGCGTAAAAGAAATGAAATAAATCATTGCTGCCAATTGAAATAAAGTCTACTAAGTCTAAGAATTGATTTAGTTGAAAAACAAGAGAAGGTACTTCTATCATTGCTCCCACACTAAGAGTTTGTGGAACTTTATTTCCTAGCTTTTTCTCGCGATTAAGCTCTTTTTGCAGAAGTACTTTTAAGAAGCTCAATTCTTGTGTTTCGCTAATCATTGGAAACATAATATGTAGGGGTAGATTAGGATAATCGCAAGAAACTCGTGCTCTAATCATGGCGCGTAATTGCAAACGTACAAGAGAAGGGCGTTGTAAAGTAAATCGTGTATGTTTCCAATCTTTTTTTGTATTGCGAAAACTTTTATGAAGGGATTGAAATGTTTTATCTCCTCCAACATCAAATGTTCTAAAAATAACTGTTTTCTCTTTGGCTTTGTTTAAAATATTTAAATAGAAATTTGTTTGTTGTTCGACATCAGGCCAATTTTCATGAGCCATAAAAGGAAACTCTGTTCTGTATAGTCCCACGCCTTCGATTGAAGGATGGTTAAGAAATGCCAAATCTTCCATCATGTTGACATTGATAAGTAGGTGAACAGGTGTGCCATCTCTTGAAAATAGAGTTTTATTTTGTGCTGGCTCAAGAGATTCGAAGGATGAAGCTTTGGTGGTTATATCGTAATTTGCAATAGTTGTGCGATGTGGACGTACATAAATACGGCCTAAATCTCCATCAATTAGCAATTCATCATCATTAAGAATTAATTTTTTAAGTTCTCTGATTCCATTTATAACAGGTATTCCTCTTGATCTTGCAATAATCATCCCATGAGATAAGGAGCTATCGTCTTGGACTACAACAGCTACTAGTTTTATTGATTCAAATAGCATCATTTCCACGGGTGAGATAGTTTTTGCGCAGAGAATGATGGGCTTATTAACGTCAAAACTCAAAGATTTCTCTTCTAAATATTGGCGAACCAGTTGAGATATCCCTCTAATTTCTTGAAAGCGAGCATGCCAGAATGCATCTTTTCTAAAAATACTTTCAAAATCGTCTAAAGTTGCATCAAGAGCTTGACCGATACTTAGTCCATTTTCTATTTTTTTTATTACTCGTTGTTGCCAAGCAAGATCTTGCAATAAAGATTTTTGTACAAGAATTAAATCTTGATTTTCCGATGACTGATTTGAAGAACTGCTTTCACAAAAGAGGATAGATTTATCAATTGCATCCAGAAATATTCGAATTTTTTTCTCAACGGACTGACATGGATTATCTACATATTGCGGATCATATATATAGGCATATCCCTGAGCGATTCCTTGATTTAAACTTGTGCCTTCAATGATAATTTGCGGTTCTCTAATAAATGGAGAAGCAAATGTTAAGGGCATGGGAGACCAAGATGTTGATAAGCAGAAGCGGTGAGCATTCTTCCACGGCTGGTGCGTTGTATGTACCCAAGTTGAATTAAATAGGGTTCCACGACTTCTTCTATGGTATCTTTTTGTTCTGCAAGGTACGCAGATAAAGTCTCAACGCCTACAGGTCCGCCGTTATAATGTTCGGCCATTGCTTTAAGGTAGCGTAAATCTTGCTGATCTAATCCTTGCGCATCGATTTCCAGCCGCATTAATGACTGATTAGCTATTTTTAAATCAATACTATTATTGGCATACATAATCGCGAAATCTCGAATTCTTCTCAAAAGGCGACCAGCTATCCTTGGCGTGCCTCTGCATCGCGATGCAATTTCTAAAGCGGCCTCGGCGTTAATCTTCACGTCTAAAATATTTGCGGCTCTAAGGATAATTTGAGAAAGTTCGACATGTGTATAAAATTGCAAACGTAATGGTATGCTAAAACGTTCGCGTAATGGTTGTGTGAGTAATCCGGAACGGGTGGTGGCGCCAATCAAGGTGAACTTAGGCAAATCAAGCCGTATGGACCGGGCTGCTGGTCCTTCTCCTATCATAATGTCTAATTTAAAGTCTTCAATTGCTGTATACAAAGTTTCTTCGACAGCAGGGTTGAGTCGGTGAATTTCATCTATAAATAATACATCATTTGGTTGCAAATTTGTAAGAATGGCTGCTAAATCTCCAGCTTTTGAAATAATAGGGCCTGAGGTTGTTTTAAAAGCTACTCCCATTTCTCGAGCAATGATTTGGGCAAGTGTTGTTTTCCCAAGGCCAGGAGGTCCATGTAAAAGTACATGATCTAGTGCTTCACCACGCTTTTTTGCTGCGTTGATATAGACGATAAGATTTTCGCGTAGAGCTTGCTGGCCAACAAATTCATTCAAAATGGTTGGACGAATGGTTGCTTCCCAGTCATCTTCTAGAAAGGCTTCAGGATTTATTAAGCGCTCATCCATAACGAGCCTGGAATTCTTGCAAAGATAATTTGATTAAATTTTCTAATGTAATCGGTGGGGTTATATTTTTATATGCTTTTGAAACAGCATTTTCTGCATCAAATTTGTTGTATCCTAAATTAATAAGGGCTGAAATGGCGTCGTCCATATCTTGAGACGGTGAAATGCCACTTGCGATATCTTTTACAGAAATACCAAAAATAATTGGCAGATCTTTCTTTCCTTTAAGCTCCAATATAATGCGACTAGCAAGCTTTGGTCCAACACCATCTGCTTTTGAAATCATGGTGCTTTTTTGGTTTGTTATAGCTTCTGCAATTTCTGAAGCTGTTAAACTTGATAAAATAGATAAAGCAACTTTTGCCCCTACTCCTTGCACTTGTGTTAGAATACGGAACCAATCAGCTTCTTGTTCCTCTAAGAAACCGCATAAATGAGGTTGTTCATTACGTAAAACAGTTTCAGTCCAAAGTATTAATGGATCATTCAATTCGGGTAATGAGAGAAGTGTTCTTTTGGATACTAAAACTCTATACGCTACACCTTTAACATCGAGCAACACGCAGTCTTCATAAATACGATCTAAAGTACCTGTTAATTTAGCAATCACAATAATTCAAAATTTACTTTGTACTGCACCTTACCATAAAAAAGAAGATTTTTTGAAGTATCTGAATCAAAAAGGCTTTATGTTGATTTGAGGGAGTGAATTTCTTGTGCATGCATGAATGGTATGCCAAAAGTATGCGCTGACTCTTTGTCATGCCAGGTATCTCCAATCATTATAGTATTTTTGTTATGTATTATTTGGTGAAACTCCTTTTCTGCAATGCCTTTCATGACAACAAGCATGCCGATATCAGGTTTTTTAAACTTGCCTATGTAGTCTTTATACTTAGCTTCCTCATGAGCTTTTTTTATAAGAATGCCCGATGTGGTTTTAAGAATTGTGTGACACTCTATCCCTCCAATGGCTGGAGAAAAGGCAACAGCTTGTATAGGTAATATATTCATTAGATTAATAAATTTGGCTGTCACTAAATCTGGATCAAAATTCTGAAGCTCACTCTATGGAGATCTAAATCCTGAAATAATAAAATTAAAAGCCGCTTTATCCATTGTCTTTTTGACTCCTGGGAGTATAGTTCTTGAGCTTGTCTTATCATTAGGATTCTTGGAGCTAGTTATCGTGCCATCATGGTCCCATAAAATGATAGGTGTATCCATTTTAGACCTCATCCTTTCCCAGAAAATCTATGAAAATCAGCAATTTTCATAAGAATTGATTGCAGATGTAAAGGGGCTCTTTCTGGAAACAAAGTCCATTTGTGAATTTCGGCATCGCTATGGTTTAGTAATTCATCGTACATGTTTACCTCATCAACTGAGCACGTATCTAACATGTCTTTCGCGAAAGAAGATAAAAGAAAATCGCCTTCTTTTGTTCCTCTGTAATGACTTCTGTAAATTAGTTTTTTTAGCATCGCTTCCATTATACCAAAGCAAGGAAAATAATGGCTACAAAATATTTGAAGGTCATTCATAATCTAAAATTTAGCTTTAAATAAAGCTAAACATTGACTTTTTTCGAAATATTTAGTACTGTTTTTTGTAAACTAAAAACTATTTTAGGTGTTTATTCGCTTGAAATGGTAACAGTTTTCCCCTGGAAGTTTAGGCTTTACGGGGTGTTTGCTGTTTGTGATAACTTTAAGGTAAAGAGGAAATGAGTAAATCAAATACATCTACGCCAGAGTTTACGGGCTTACGTGCTCGACTTTGGCCAATACATGCACATGAACTAAAGAAATTTATACCACTTGGTATTATTATGTTCTGTCTGTTATTTAACTATACGGTACTTCGAGATACAAAAGACTCTCTTGTTGTAAACTCAGCGGGAGCAGGGGCAATCACTTTCTTAAAACTATATTGTGTAACACCAGCTGCAATATTGTTTGTGATTTTGTACGCAAAATTAACGAACATTATGACTCGTGAGAACGTGTTTTATGCGGTTGTAACGCCGTTTGTTGTGTTTTTTGGAGCATTTGGTTTCCTTATTTATCCTAATCTTCATATGCTTCACCCAGCACAAGAAACAATTCAAGCGTTGCATGCTGCTTATCCAGCATTAAGCGGATTTATTGATTTGTATGCTTACTGGGCTTTTTCTCTTTTCTATGTTTTGTCAGAAATTTGGGGAAGTGCGATGATTGCTTTGATGTTCTGGCAGTTTGCAAACCATGTTGTTCGTATGCGCGAGTCAAAGCGCTTTTATGGATTGTTTGCTGTTATAGGAAACGCAGCTCTTGTGGTTTCTGGTCCAACAGTTATGTACTGTTCAGAGCATATTAAGCATATGGTTCCAGAAGGAACAGATCCATGGCAAGTGACATTGTATCTTTTGATGTCATCAGTTGTTCTAATGGGTCTTATAGCAATGTACATGTATCGTTGGATGCACAAAGAAGTTCTAACAGATAAACTTTATTTTGATCCAGCCGAAGTTGTTGTGAAAAAGAAAAAAGAAAAGCCAGGGCTTGCGGAAAGCTTCAAAATTATTATGCATTCACCTGAATTAGGGTTAATCGCTATTTTAATTATGGCTTATGGCGTAACAATTAACTTAGTTGAGGTTCAATGGAAAAACCAATTAGGTTTATTCTGTGCGGGCGATAAAGGTCTTTTCAATTACTACATGGGAATCCTATCAACAGCAACAGGTATCTTTACAATCTTATTTGGATTGACGGTTGGTTCAAACATTTTAAGAAAAGTAAGCTGGGCAAAAGCTGCAATGATTACTCCTTTGGTTATTTTGTTGGCGGGTGGGTTCTTCTTCTGTCTAATCTTGGCTGAAGGTTTAATGGAGCCGCTTCTGCAAATGTTTAACACGCATGCGATTGCTGCTGCTATGTTTATAGGGCTTGGTATCGTTGTTGTTTCAAAAGCGATTAAATATATCTTGTTTGATCCAACAAAGGAAATGGCTTACATCCCATTAGATGATGAGCTTAAAACAAAAGGTAAGGCTGCTGTTGACGTGATTGGTGGTCGTGCTGGTAAAGCTGGCGGTGCTTTTGTACAAAACATGCTATTGATTGCATTTGCAACAAAAGATGTTGTCTCAATTGCTCCAATTGCGTTTGTTGTATTTGCTGTTGTTGCTGTTGCTTGGTTATATGCAGTAAGAGCACTTTCAGTGAAAGTAAAAGCAGCTGCACAAAAGCAGAAACTAGGGGAAGTGTAATTGGGCTTTTAAAAAGCTGTGATTACGCTAAAATGAGGGGTGCGAGAAGCGCCCCTTAATTTTTATGAAACTATGTTATAACACACTATATTCCTTACACGGATTAGATCAATTACATGAAAGTTTTTTAAGCTTTCTAAAAGGAAAAGAATTAAATTCTTGTAATGAGCTTGTAGAACTAGGGGAATACTTAGAAGAATTCTTAGCAGATCAGCTGGGCATTAAAGACATTTTATCAGAGCAATATATTAAGGCATCAGAGTATAGCTTAATAGCATACGCTAAACGCCAGTTTTTGCAGCGTTATGTGCTTAAAGAATTTTCTAACCCTCAAGATAGTTGGAAAGATTTATATACTTTTTCAAATCAAAAAGAATTTGCCGAAAAGGCACTCGAAGCGCTTACTCATAAAACTTTAGATTTAGAAAATCTTGCAAAATATGCAGCATGGGCAGTACTAACGAAAGAGGGTCAAATAAAGCATAAATTTGATCAGCTTTTTCATGCGCCCAAAAAAATAAAGGGAGATTTTTTACTTCGGCATGTAACGAATACAGAGAAAGGCTATATAACTACAAATCCCCGTAACCGTGAAGGTTTCTCATTAACAGATCCGGGATGCTCAATAGAAAAAGCAGCTGACGAATCTCACTATTGCATTCTTTGCCATCACCAAAATAAAGATAGCTGCCGTGCAGGGATTACTCAAAACTCTGCAAAACCTGGTTGTCCATTAGATCAGAAAATTTCACAAATGCATGAGCTCAAGCGTAAAGAAATGAATATCGCCGCTTTAGCGGTGATTATGTTAGATAATCCTATGGTTGCTGCAACAGGGCATCGTATTTGTAATGACTGTATGAAGGCTTGCATTTTTCAAAAACAAGATCCTGTCAACACGCCAGGAGTTGAAACCAATATTTTAAATACTGTATTGAATCTACCTTATGGCTTTGAGATTTATAGTTTGCTTACACGTTGGAATCCTTTGAATAAAGTTCAACCTTTACCTTCATCAGAAACAGGATATCAGGTACTCGTAGTAGGACTTGGGCCGGCAGGATTTAGTCTTGCGCATTATTTAAGTCGGGATGGGCATAAAGTTGTCGGTATTGATGGTGCAAAAATTGAACCATTACCCAACGAGCTTCTTGAAAAAAAACTTATCGAAGATGTTAATATATTATATGAAAATCTGGAGGAGCGTATTTTAAGCGGTTTCGGTGGTGTGGCCGAATACGGCATTACAGTACGTTGGAATAAGAACTATTTAAAGATAATACGTTTGCTTCTTGAACGCAGAGAAAATATTCAATTTTTTGGATCTACGCGTTTTGGAAGTCAAATTAATGAAATGAATTATAAGCAGCTGGGTTTTGACGCAGTGGCTTTATGTACTGGTGCCGGAGCACCAAAACTTCTAAATATCCCGGGGACTTCTACATCCGGAGTTCGTTTAGCTAGTGATTTTCTAATGGCGTTACAATTAACAGGTGCTGCGAAAAAGGATTCTTTAGCTAACTTGCAGCTTTTAGGGCCAATTTTAGTGATTGGGGGTGGGCTTACAGCTATAGATGCAGCAACTGAGGCTAAGGCTTATTATAAGGAGCAGGTGAAAAAATTTAAGCAGCGTTACGCGGAATTATTAAAGGCTTATAGTGAAGAAGAAGTCCAAAAATATTGGACTCTTCAAGACCATGCAGATGCAAAACAATTTTTAACATGTGAAGAAGCAGAAGTTCGTGTTATTTGTCGATCCGATATTACCCAGGCGTCGAGCTATTCCTTGAATCATGAAGAAGTTGAAAAAGCTTTGGAAGAAGGAATTATTTTTGAACATCATCTTGTGCCGCTGCGCATTGAAAAAGATGAAATAAATTTAGTCAAAGGTCTTTGGGTAAAAGATGGTGATCGAGAAAAATTTATCCCAGCTCGCTCCATTATTATGGCGGTGGGCACTCATCATGATCCATTACATGAAACATTTTTAAGCTTTGGAGATGCGCATCCTGATTATGCAGGTAGTGTGGTGAAGGCTATTGCTAGCGCTAAGCAGGGCTATAAAAAAATTAGTGAAAGTTTAAGATTAAAACCGCCTCTACCCAAAAACGAATTGGATAAAATGTTACGAGCTGAGGTTGTATCGCTTAAACGCTTATCTCCTAGTCTTACTCAATTAGAGATTAAAGCGCTATTAGCGGCAAAAGTATTCCAATCGGGACAATTTTACAGACTCCAAAATTTTGAATCTTTTGCGCCGATTACCAACAGCACGCGCCTGAGTATGGAAGCATTAGCGCTTACGCCTGTGAGTGTTGATTCAACAATTGGAATTATTACATTCATTATTGTGGAAATAGGTACCTCTTCAGCGTTGGTGCAGTATATGAGTCCAGGTGAAAAGGTTGCTTTGATGGGGCCATCTGGTACGCCTACAGAGCTTACAACTAATCAACAAATTCTCTTTATTGGTGGTGGGCATTTCAACTTAGCTTTGATTCATATAGCGCAAGCTTTAAAGGAAAAAGGTAATACTATTCATTGGATTGCGGGATACCGAAAAAATACGGATAGAACGCATGCGGAGGAAATGGGATCTATAGTTGATAAGATATGGTGGTATTATAATGAAGCTGAGTTCGGTGAGAATCGAGGTAACGCTATTGATGCGTTGCATTATTTACGAGAGCAAAACATTTTACAAACCTTTGATAGGATTTTTGTCATGGGCTCGACATCAATGCAAGAATCCATTGCAAAAGAACTGCAGATTTTACAGCCTATTTTAAAGCTTGGCGTAAAAATAATTGCTAATGTTAATGTGCCTATGCAGTGTATGATGCAAGGCATATGCGGGCAATGTGTTGTAACAAATAAAAATGGCCCTCAATTTTGCTGTAAAACTCAGGAATTGGAGATGCATATGATGCCATTTGAAAATCTGCAAAATCGTAGCCGACAAAATAGTTTGTTGGAAAAAATTTCAGTACTTTGGTTAAAATATATTACCGAAAAAGAAAATGGAGTTATGCAATGAATCAAGTTTATCCTCACATAACGCAATCAAAAACTTTGGGGGAGCGTTGTGCAGACAAGGTCGCCGAATTTGGTGGTAGCTGGACTTTTATTATTTCTTTTACGGTAATAATGATTGGATGGATTGCTTTTAATTCATGGGTGCTTATTTTTAAGCCCTTTGATCCATATCCATATATTTTTTTAAATTTTGTATTGTCATGCCTTGCTGCACTTCAAGCGCCTATCATTATGATGAGTCAGAATCGTCAAGAGGCAAAAGATAGACTACGTGCTGAAAAAGATTATCATATTAATCTGAAGGCGGAAAAAGAAATTCAGGAAGTCAAAGATTTATTGAAAGAAATTATAATGGCGCAACAAAAAGAATTTCAAAAACTTGAAGCCTCGATTAAAGAGCTAAAGACTGTTTCTTAATTCTCGCCAATGCGTTGTGCGAGACTTGCTTCTAAAAATACATCAATATCTCCATCAAGTACTGCCTGTGTATTACCTTTTTCCATCCCAGTGCGATTATCTTTAACTAATTGATATGGCTGCAAAACGTATGATCTAATCTGATGTCCCCAGCCAATTTCAGTTTTTGAGCTACTATTAGCATTTGCTTTGGCTTCTCGTTCACGAAGCTCAAGCTCATAAAGTCGCGCACGGAGCATAGTATAAGCCTGAGCGCGATTGCGATGTTGTGATCGATCACTTTGACATTGAACCACGATATTCGTTGGAATATGTGTTATACGTATTGCACTTTCCGTTTTATTTACATGTTGGCCGCCGGCACCAGAAGCACGATAAGTATCAATGCGTAAATCTTTTTCTTCAATTTGGATGTCGATATTGTCGTCAATTTCAGGATATATCCAAACTGATGCAAAGCTTGTGTGGCGACGTGCATTGGCGTCATAAGGCGAGATACGTACTAAGCGGTGGACGCCACTTTCTGTTTTCAGCCATCCATATGCTTGATAACCATTTACCTTAATCGTAACTGATTTGAGACCGGCTTCTTCTCCAGGATTTTCATCAAGAATCTCTAATTTGTATCCTTTGCTGTCCGCCCAACGTGTATACATGCGCGCTAGCATTTCTGCCCAGTCTTGGGCTTCAGTACCGCCTGCTCCAGCATTAATTTCAATAAACGCGTTGCAAGAATCTGCCTCTCCGGATAACAAACTTTCAAGTTGAAGTTTTTGTGCTTTTACACATAAAATGTCCAACTCTTTTTCAGTTTCTGCTTCTGTTTCTTGGTCATTTTCCGCTTCGGCAAGTTCAATTAATGTAATTGCATCTTCAAGATCTTGTTTGAGTTTTGATACACGACCAAGAGCGTTTTTTAAATTGTCGCGTTCTTTTAAAATTTTTTGAGCAGTAACTGGATCATCCCAAAGAGTTGATGTTTCTGCTTGTTGGTCTAATGCCTCTAATGTTTTAATTGCAGTATTCCAGTCAAAGATGCCTCCGAAGCAAGGTAAGAGCTTGCTCAATTTGGTTAATTTTATGGAGATTTTCAGCTTTCATGAAACGACCATGTAATTGTTATTATTTTTATTTTACCCAAGATAGTGGTTTAAAAGTGTTATTGCAACTAGACTCTTTTAAACCCCATTGCTACTACATACATTTCAGCCGAATCTTGCCGGCTTGATTCGGGTTTAAAATGCACAACTTTGGTGAAATGTGTTTTAAGTTTCTTTAAGAGTTCTCCTTCTGTGCCTCCGCGTAAAACCTTTGCAACAAATGCGCCATTTTTCTTTAAATGGCTAAGGGTAAAGTTTAAAGCTGCTTCTAAAAGGTTTAGAATGCGTAAATGATCAACGGCAGGAATGCCACATGTCGCGGCTGCCATATCAGAAACAATCACATCTGCTTCAGTTATGTGTTTCGTGAGTTCTTGCTGAATCGATTCTTCTTCGAAATCTCCTTTTAGAATAACAACATTGGAGTTGTTAAATGATTCAATATCTTGTAGGTCAAGCGCAATTACTTTACCATGATTTTTTATTTTTTCAGCAATTACCTGTGTCCAGCCACCAGGTGCAGCTCCCAGATCGATGACGATTTGGCCGGATTTTAATATTTTATATTTCTGATCAATTTCAATAAGTTTAAAGGCCGCACGAGATCTATATCCTGTCTTTTTGGCTTGCTGTACAAAAGGGTCATTGAGTTGGCGTAGGAGCCAATTACGAGAGGACTGAGTTCTCTTTTTTTTAGATTTTAAGGTAACACGTCCAACAGGATTTTTCATTATTTACAGAAGATGATTTGATTTTAAAAGTTCTTGCAGTTCGCCATTTTCAAACATTTCTCGTACAATATCACAACCTCCAATAAATTCACCTTTAACATATAATTGAGGGATGGTTGGCCAGTTGGTGTAACCTTTTACACCTTGACGAAGAGTTGGATCAATAAGAACATTTATATCTCTGTAAGGAATATTAAGTTGGCTTAAAATTTGCGCAACAGTTGATGAAAATCCGCACATTGGCATAGCTGCAGTGCCCTTCATAAACAACACGACATCATTATTTTTTACTAATTCATCAATTTGTTGGTGTACGTCGCTCATGTGTTCCTCTAAATAGAATGTGTTTTTATTGATAGAGCGTGAATATTGCATTCTTTGAGTGCATTGTAAACCCTCTGATGTTGTTGTATGCGGCTCAGGTTATGGAAGCTAGCGCATTTAATATCGATAGAGTAATGATCGTTATCGTTCCTTAAATCTTTGACAATAACATCCCCTTCTGGGAATGCAGTTTTTAATATGTGTTCTAAATCTGATTTTAAAATGGGCATGATTTATGCTGCTTCTTGTGTTGATTTTTCATTTTGTAGATATTCTAGTAACCCAAAACGTTTTGCTACTTCTTTGCACCCATTCCAGTTTGTTCCTACTCCCACACCAGAATCTAAACGCTCCCCAGATTGGACGTCGAGAATCGATGAGGAATCTAGTCCAAAAGCATCGATAAGAATTAGCTTCGATGCTTCAAAAAAATCTTGAGTAAAAATTCGACCAAATTCTAGGCAGTAATTTGCAAGGCGAAGGTTTAGTGCTAGAAATTGCCCTAGCAGGAAATCGTTAATACGACGAATAGCACTGAATAATATTTCAAGCTCCTCTTCTTGGGCCCAGCCAAGAGAATAAACGTGCTGAGGAGCAATGACTACTTGCTCCCCTTTCGTATTTTTTACATAAAGTTCAATAATAGGCTCACTAAGTACAGTGCCAGCTTCTAAGTTAAATAATATGGATAAGGAGTCGATGGCAATGTTATGAACGCGGAAGCGAAAAGGTAGAGGATCAGCAAATCGGACTAGTTGCTCTCGCATATTTAATCTTTTAATTAGATGCGTCTCAACGCCAATTTGATTGAGGCGTTGCATAAGCAACTCGGAAAAACGATTATTAAGAGCTCCATGTGCGTTGGATGCCTGAATATCTGCTTCTTGATCTAAGCTATCTTTAAAGTATAAGACCAAAGTGCCTGGTTCAGGGCCATCGAACAATATTTTAGTTCGGCCATTGAATAGTTCTTTGCGGCGTGCTGAGCGTGCATATATATTTTGTAGATTTTTTACGTCTTGTGTCATAGACAATAATCAGACCAGTAAGACTTTGCTTACAAGATATAGCAATAAGATGTATTGTTTTCAAGTTTTTCTTCTTGATACCTAATAAAATGTTTGACTAATTTTTATAAACTATTTATGTTTTGTTCATGAACATAACTGATTCATGTGTACCCTAACTATATGCCTACTTTTCAAAATACTCGCGAACAAACAGAACAAAAGGTTATGGTTCAGCTTTTGAGTGAAATAGAGCGTAATCCTTCGTTTACACAGAGAGGTTTAGCCGGTGAGCTTGGTATTGCTTTGGGTTTGATGAATCAGTATTTAAAGCGCTGCATTACTAAAGGGTGGGTAAGGGCCTCGCAGATTTCTCCGCGGCGCATCACATATTTTTTGACGCCACAGGGCTTTTCTGAAAAAAGCCTTATGGTAACAGATTATTTATCACGTTCTATGGCATTTTTTAGAGATGCTCGTGCTCAGTGTGAAGAAATTTTTGAGAAGTGCGAGAAGCAACGGTGGAAAAAAATAGCTCTTGTTGGGGCGGGTGATTTGTCGGATATTGCACAATTGGTGGCAAATAGTCTTGCTATATCTGTTGAGATAACAAACGCCGCTACAGATTTTGAAAATTATGATGCGATAATAATAACGGATGTAGTGAATCCTCAAAAAACTTATGACGATATCAAAGAAAGGGTTGAGGATTCGCGCCTATTTTCTCCTGTGTTGTTACATATTTCCAGGGCTAGATCATGATTACTTGGCATGTTGTGTATACTCAGCCTTTAAAGGAGTCTATTGCGCAACAGAACTTGTTGAATATGGGATATGAAGTGTATGCTCCGAAGTTTAAAAAAAAACGACGACATGCTAGGAAGATTGAAGAGGTTGTAGCGCCTCTTTTCCCGCGCTATATATTTGTGGGGATGAATATAGAATGTGCTCAATGGCGAAACATTAACGGAGCTAGGGGTGTTTCTCATTTATTAATGACGAATGATTTGAAACCAACTCGAGTTCCCTGTAGAGTGATCGATGAATTGAAGGGGCAAGAAACGGAAAATGGGATTGTTCCTATAGCAAGCTTGGTGTCTTTTATTAAAGGAGATAGGGTGCGCGTTTGTGAAGGGGTTTTTGAAGATCAAGAGGCAATATTTGAATGCTTAGATGATAAAGGTCGCGTTCATTTATTGCTTAATTTTTTGGGAAGAGAAATGAAAACAGCTCTTCCAGCTTATGTTGTTGAGGCGGCATAGAATTAAGTTTTCTGGGCGTGAGTACCCAAGTAAAAATTTTGCAGTCTCGGTGATTTCACCCAGACTGCGGTAGCTATAGGAGAAAAAATGAAGGGTAAATTTCTAGGCATTTTGGGTGTTGGTTGTGTAGTTGTTGCGTTTTCTATGATGACAAATATTTCTGCCGTCAAAGATTATTTTATTCGTTCTGCTTTTGCTGATATTTATATAAAGTATTTTCGGGATGGAAAAGATATTGATGCTGACCATTTGATTTCATCTTTGGATGACGGCACGCCTATTGTGGTTAATAAGCATGATAGATGTGTTTGCTGGTTTGTACGTTTGGTAGGGCATTGGGATAGTAATGAAACAAGGGTTCTTGAAAAGCTTGTGAAGAAAAATTTCAATATTATTGAAGTAGGTGCAAATTTTGGTGTGCATACTCTACGCATGGCGAAAATGGTTGGACCTCAAGGGAAAGTATACGCTTTTGAAGCTAATCCTGCTGTTTCAAAATACTTAAAGATGTCTATAGGTATGAATCAATTGGGATCTGTAATTTCTGTTTATGAAAAGGTGGCAGGCGATATTAAAGGTGAAACGTATTTGACTTTTGGTGAGCTAAATATTGGAGGTGGCCACCTTGTATCATCTCCAGATTCTCAATCTGTGAAAATCCAGATTGTTCAGCTTGATGATGAAATTGGTCGCCAAAAAATTGATCTGCTTAAAATTGACGCGGAAGGTTGCGAAGGTAAAATTATTGCTGGTGCAAAAAGACTTATTGAAGATAATCCAGATATCATTTTGATGATTAAATGGATTCATCAACATCTTCAAAATCAAGGAACGGATCCCAATGCACTTGCTGACATATTCAAAAGGAATGGTTTTAAAGTGTGGCGTGTAGGAAAAAAATCTGCTGGAGAGCCATTACTTGTCCCTATCTCTTGCGATGATCTTAAAGTTTTAGCCGTAGGCGATGTTGTTTTGTCAAGAAATGAAATGAAATTGTAATGTTAATTGCGTGGTGTAGGTTATTTTGTTCTATGAAACAGCCGTTAGATGAAGATGTTAGGCGAAATTTTAGGAAGAGAAATGAAAACGGCTCTTCCGGCTTATGTTGTTGAGGCGGCATAGAGTTTAAGTTTTCTGGGCGTGAGTGCCCAAGTAAAAATTTTGCAGTCTCGTTGATTTCACCCAGACTGCGGTAGCTATGGAAAATAAGATGTCATCTTCAATATTGTCTGCAATTCAAAAAATGCGCTGTTTACTGACAAAAGAAGAAAAAGTAAAATGGCTTGGAATTATAGCTTTTGCTCTTTGCTCATCTCTTTTCGAAGTTGCGACTGCCTCTATCATTGTTGTTTTTGTTCAAGTGTTAAATCAGCCAGAACTTGGGGAAAAATATTTAGCAATGATAGGTTTAGCTGATGATTTATCAGCGCAACGCAGTGTGTTTTACTTGGCTATTAGTGTGGGTGTGTTGTATTTGATTAAAAACATAATTGCGGCTGTGGAAGCATTCTATCAAAATTTTTCTGTGCAAAAAATGAATTATCAATTTAAGGGCAGGTTATTGGAAAGATATGCTGAACTAGATTATGCATTTTATCTGACGCGGAATTCCTCACTTGGTTCTGCTGTTGTGGGGGGGGATGCTGAGCTGATGTTTTCTGCAGGGATGATGTCAGTTGCTATGATTATGTCTGAGAGCATGGTTTTTTTATTTTTGGTTATTATGGTCGTGCTTATGAACCCTTCATTATTCTTCGTGATTTTTTTGGTGGGGCTGATTTGCGGGTGGGGTCTAGTAAAAGGATTGATGCCAAAATTTTATAAATGGGGCAAGCATTTGCAAGAATCTTCCTTGTTATGTGGTCAAAATTTAGCGCAATTTTTTCATGGTTTTAAAGATATTGTATTGCTTGGAAAGCGTCAGATTTTTATCGATGTTTATCAGTATTATTCACAAAAAAGGTCTCATGCTCAAGCATTGCAAACAGCGACAAATGCCATGCCAAGGCTAGTTATTGAAACGTTATTTGTTGGAATTTTCGTTTTGGTTATCGCAATTTTGTGCTTAGTTCATGGTACTCCACTGCAGATGATTGGGGTATTAGGTGGATATCTCTACGTTGGATTCCGTTTAATGCCTGGCTTAAATAGGATGATTAATCAATTAAATACTTTGAAATCCAGTGTTCCTTCCATTGTTCGGGTATATCAGGAGTATAATGAGACGGCTGCTAAGCAAAATTACCTCAATATACCTGAGTTTCAATTTAACGAAATAATTGAGCTAAAAGATATTTTCTTTCGATACGCTAATATGGAAAAAGATGCCTTGCAAAATATTTCTCTTTGTATAAAAAAAGGTGAAAGTATAGGAATAGTTGGGAAAACTGGTTCAGGAAAATCTACATTAGTTGATATTATTTTAGGTCTTTTAAAGCCTTATAAAGGAGAAGCGCTTGTTGATGGCAAATTCACTGTAAGATCTTATCAGTGGCATCAAAAAATTGGATATGTTTCCCAAAGCATTTATTTAATCGATGATACAATCGCGGCAAATATTGCTTTTGGAGAAAAAGAAATAAACGAAGAGCGGCTAAATTTTGTGATAAATGCGGTGCAGTTGCGTAAACTTATTGATAGCTTGCCGAAAGGGGCGGAAACAATCGTAGGCGAACGAGGTATTCGCTTATCTGGAGGAGAACGTCAACGAATTGCTATTGCGCGCTCCTTGTATCATAATCCAGATGTTTTGGTTTTTGATGAGGCCACCTCTGCACTTGACAATCAAACAGAGGAAAAGCTGATGGAAACTATTAATTCTGTTAGCAAAAATCGTACTGTAATAATGATCGCTCATAGGATAACAACTTTAAAAGATTGCGATCGAATTATTGTGATGGAAAAAGGGCAAATAAAAGAAGTCACTCAATATAATGAACTCGAAAGAAGCAAGATGGTGTAATTTATGGTCAGCGTTAAAATAGCGGTAATTGGTTGTGGATACTGGGGTAAAAATCTTGTTCGTAATTTTGCAGAACTTGAAGTATTGCATTCCGTCTGTGACGCAAGTGAGGAGCTCGCAGAAAAAGCCTCTCAAACTTATGGGGTGCAAGTTCTAACTTTTGACCAGGTTTTAAAAAGTGACTGTGATGGCGTTGTTGTGGCGGCACCTGCAGCTCTACATTTTGATTTGACTCAAAGAGTTCTTAAATCTGGTAAACATGTATTTGTGGAAAAGCCCCTTTCTTTAAGAATCGATGAGGCTCAAAAATTATGCGATCTATCCGTTGAAGTCGACCGTAAGCTTATGGTTGGGCATTTATTACAATACCATCCCGCATTTCAAGAGCTTAAAAATCTAATTGCTAAAGGTAATCTTGGACGTCTTCAATATATTTATTCCAATCGTCTTAATCTTGGAAAATTTCGCAATGAGGAGAATATTCTGTGGAGTTTCGCCCCACACGATATTTCTATGATTTTGGGCTTGGTTGGGGATTTGCCAGAGAGGCTTTACGCTACTGGTGCTTGTCATCTTAACCCACGCATTCATGATGTAACAACTACACATATGCATTTTAAAAATGGCGTGCAAGCACACATTTTTGTCTCATGGTTGCACCCTTATAAGGAGCAAAAATTAGTCGTTGTTGGTGATCGTGGCATGGCTGTGTTTGACGATAGTTTACCTTGGGGGGAAAAACTAAAAATTTACCCTCATCAGGTTACCTGGGTTGATGGCCTGCCAATACCTGAAAAAGCAGATGTTATACATGTGCCATTGGCAGTTGAAGAGCCTTTAAAGCTTGAATGTCAGCATTTTATTGAAAGCATTAAAAATAATCAAAAACCGCGTACAGATGGTTTTGAAGGATTGCGAGTGCTTCGGGTATTAGATGCGGCACAAAAATCCTTGTATTCAGCCACAAATATTGTCTTGAATGATGAGATTCTGCCTTACTTTGTGCATGAAACCGCCATTGTTGATGAAGGATGTGAAATAGGAAATGGCACAAAAGTTTGGCATTTCTCTCATATTATTAAAGGCACAAAAATTGGTGAGGACTGCGTTATCGGTCAAAACGTTATGATTGGTCCGGATGTTATAGTGGGTAATCGTTGTAAAGTGCAAAATAACGTTAGTCTTTACAAGGGGGTTGTGTTAGAAGATGGTGTTTTTTGTGGTCCTTCTTGCGTGTTTACTAATGTTCATAACCCACGCGCAGAGGTAGAACGTAAAGATGAGTTTCGTCCTACTTATGTAGAACGTGGTGTGACAATAGGGGCGAACGCAACAATAGTATGTGGTAATCGTTTAGGTGCTTACAGCTTAATTGGTGCTGGTGCCGTGATAACAAAAGATGTCAAGCCTCACGCAGTGATGGTTGGTAATCCTGCAAAACAAATGGGGTGGGTAAGTCATGCTGGTGAGAAACTTGGAGAAGATTTTATTTGCCCACGAGAAAGACGCCAATACAAAATCGTTGATGGAAATCTGATTGAAAATGATAAAAGTAATACTAATAACAAAATAGCTTGATATAAGGTAAGGCCAATGCAATTTATTGATTTAAAAGCCCAACAAGAACAAATTCGCCCTCAAGTTGACGCGGCTATTAAGCGTGTTCTGGATCATGGCACTTATATTATGGGGCCAGAAGTCTACGAATTTGAAAAGCAGTTAGCGGAATTTTGTGGGGTTAAACATGCAATTACCTGCGCTAATGGTACAGATGCATTGGGCTTAGGGTTGATGGCTAAAAATGTAAAACCAAATGATGCTATTTTGGTGCCTTCGTTTACGTTTGCAGCCACTGCTGAAGTGGTTGCTTGGATGGGGGCAACGCCAATTTTTATTGATTCATTGGAAGACACATATAATATTGATCCAAAAAGTCTAGCACAAGGGATTCAAACAGCTAGGAAATTAGGGTTTAATCCTGTTGGAATTATTCCGGTTGATTTGTTCGGGCAACCAGCAGATTATGATGCAATCCAACAAATTGCTGATGCCCATAATTTGTGGGTTATGGCTGATGGTGCTCAAAGTTTTGGTGCAGCTTATAAAAATTATAAAGTTGGAAATATTGGTGATATGGCAACAACAAGCTTTTTTCCAGCAAAGCCTTTAGGGTGTTATGGGGATGGAGGAGCTATTTTTACCAATAGTGATGAGCTTGCTGCAATTATTAAATCGCTTCGCGTGCATGGTCAAGGATCTGATAAATACGATAACGTGCGCATTGGAATGAATGGTCGCTTGGATACTATTCAGGCTGCTATTTTGTTGGAAAAATTAAAAATATTTCCTGAGGAATTAATTGCGCGTCAAAAAACTGCTGATGCTTATGATGATGCGTTAAAAGATGTGGTACGAGTCCCTTTTGTTATGAAGGGCGCAACGTCTGCTTGGGCGCAATACACGATACGACTACCAAAACATATTGATAGAGATAAGCTAATTGCTGAGCTTAAAGATGCAGGTATTCCAACCATGGTGTATTATGTGAAACCGCTTCATCTACAAACGGCTTATAAGCATTATCCAACTGCTAACGAAGGCGTTCTTCCTGTGTGTGAGTCATTAGCAAATGAAGTGTTAAGCTTGCCTATGAGCGGATATGTGAAATTTTCACAAGACTATGCAGCTACAATAAAACGATGTCTATTGTAATCATTGGTAATGGTTTTATTGGGAGAGCAATTTCACAAACAATGTTGGAAAATCGATATAAGCATATTTGCTTTAACTCTGAGCAGTTCAATTTATGTGATCCTAATACTTGGAAAATTTTTCCGGATAATATTGAGCAAGTAATTTTTGCTGCCGGAAAAATTTGTGAGGACATTGAACAGCTAAGAATAGTGAACGAAGATCCTGTTAGCATGTTATGTGATTTTTTAAATAGCAAAAATGTAAAAAAAATAATAGCTCTTTCATCAGGTGCAGTTTATGGTGAATATGATCAAGATAGGTATGTAGGCTTAAAATGCCTTCCTAAAACAAACTACGGAGTTTCAAAATTAAATCAAGAAAATTTGTTTATAGCTAAATGGAAAAAAGACCTTAACATATTAAGATTATTTTTTTCTTATGGTCCTGGTCAAGAGGTTCCTAGACTTGTGCCTGGTTTGCTTTACAAGATCAAGCATGAAATGCCTATAAAGCTGAATAGCAATGGTGGTCCTATACTTTCTTTATCTCATGTAAAAGATATTGCAGAATGCATATTGCAAGATTTTTTATGTAATAATAACTCTAAAGCAATTCATAACTTATCCTCATCTTACAAAGTTTCAATTTATGATTTATCTAAAAAACTGGCAAAATTTTTGGGGAAAGAGCCATTTTTTCAACAGGCAGATCAAAAATCAAATAATTGTACTTCTGTAGCTTATGCATTCAACTGGCATAGATCTGGTAAATTTAAAGATGTGTTTCAATGAAAATTAGTGACGGGTTATTTTATTGTGTTCAAGCGTTATTAATGAATCACGAGTTCGGTATTTTTGATAAAATACGACCATTTTTTTATCGGCTATTTTTTAAGAAAATAGGTAAGGGGACTCGCATCTGTGCAAAGGTTCAGTTTAAGTATCCCAGCGATATTTCAATAGGAAGTTGTAGTTACATAGGTAGATCTTCTATTTTGGTAGGATTAAAGGGGTTACTTGTTGGGGATTATGCATTGATTGGTGCTGGATCAAAAATATGTACGACTTCCCACATTATAGAAGATCCAGATAAGCCTTTCTGTTTGCAAGGCATCAGGGCAAAAGAAATTATTATAGGAAATAACGTATGGCTAGGTTTTGATTCCAAGATATTATTGGGGGTTCGGATAAGTGACAACTGCATAATTGCCGCTAATAGCGTTCTTTTAGAAGATTCTAATTTTGCAAAAAACTCGATAATAGCGGGAATTCCAGCGGTTTTAAAAAGGAAAACAGATGCTAAATAACAAAAGAATTTTTATAACAGGTGGTGCTGGGTTTGTGGGGAGCTTGTTGGCCCAAACACTATCTAAAGATAACCAAATATGTATTTACGATAATTTTTTGCGCGATGCTCTAAAATTTCGTGATAAAAATGAAAATGGAAATATAACCATTATTAAAGGAGACATACTTGATTCCGATAGTTTAAAAAAGGCTATGGCAGAATTTTCTCCTACACATGTTGTTCATTGTGCTGCTATTGCTGGAATTGATTCAGTGATTAAAAGTCCCACAAATACTTTAAGAGTTAACATCCTGGGGACCGCCAATCTATTAAATATAATAAAAGAGTTAAGTCTTCCATGTGAAAGAGTTGTGTTATTTTCTACTAGCGAAATTTTTGGAAGCCAGGCTTTCCAAAGTACTGAAAGTCATAGTGCTGTTATTGGTGCTGTTGGAGAAGCAAGATGGACATATGCGGTGTCAAAGCTTGCAGATGAACATTTAGGTTTAGCCTATTTTAAAGAATTTGGGACACCTTGTACTGTTTTGCGCCCTTTTAATGTTTATGGTCCAGGCCAGGTAGGAGAAGGAGCTCTTTCAATATTTATTCAAAAAGCTATTAAAAATGAAGATATTTTTATTCACGGTGATGGTACGCAAATTAGAGCTTGGTGTTATGTAGATGATATGGTTGATGGATTAATGCGATGTATGACTAACCCAAAAGCAATCGGTGAAACCTTTAATATTGGAAATGCAAGGGCCGTTACAACAATTTATGGTTTAGCAAACGCGGTTTGTAAAAACTTAAATTCTAAATCTATTATCAAGTTTTCTGGAAAGGAAATGGCTGATATCGAATTACGAGTTCCTGATGTATCCAAAGCTAAATCATTTTTAGATTTTGAAGCTACAGTAGATTTAGATGAAGGTATATTAGAAACAGCTAAGTATTATCGTTCCATCAATTAAAAGTTTGATCTTACAAGATTTGTGTACCTATGAATAACGAAAGCTTAAAAAAACTTATTGATAGAAATATATGCTCAGCAAGAGAAATATTTACGCGATACTTACGATAGAAGCTTGCCATTTCAGGATGGATTATTTGATCGATTTGAGCGAGTAAAACGATTAGGGTTTGGTGAAGATTCTAGTATTTATAATAGCGCCTTACTGTTCGGATCTGTACAAGCCGGCAAGAAAGTTTGAATAGGGCCTTATGTAATTTTAGATGGTTCGGGTGGGGGCATTAAAATTGGTGATTTTTATGAATTATCTGCCGGCGTTCATATATATACTCATGATACTTTTATGAGAGTGTTTTCTGGCTGGATGGAAAGCGTTTATAAAGCTGCTGTAAAGATTGGCAATAACACTTATATTGGCTCTCAATCAGTCATAAAAGCTGGCATTAATATTGGTGCTAATACTTTTGTAAATAAAAATACGGAGGACTATTCCATAATAGGTGGTTCACCCGGAAAATTAATAGGGAAAGTCGTGATAAAAAATGAGAAAATTACTTTAGAATATTTTGAAAAAAATGATCATGCGTACGGGGATTATTTGCCAACCATAAGAAAAGAGATTAAAAAATGATAAAATGCTGCGAATGCAATGATTCAAAAAACTTAGGAAGTATTATTACATATAAGAGAAAATGGTTTATGTGTAATAAGTGTGGTGCAGCTTTTTCCGCTGAACGTGCTATTTACCCATTGTCAATGCTGCCTTTTCCTCATCTTAAGAAATCAAAAGATTTAAATGAAGATAATATTTATGATTATTTTGCCTCAAAGGAGCATGAAAAAGTTTCAAGAATAAATTACGAATTGTTTATGAGGAATTTTTCTAGCTACATAAATAATTTAGAGCATAAGAATATACTTGATATCAGTGGAGGTAGCGGACATTTTTTGAAAAATTTTAAGCCTTTCTGTAATTATGCATTAATGACAGAAATCAATACAAAAGCTGTAAATTTTGCTAACGATGACTTAAAGTTAAATGCTGTTCGTTTTGACTTTAATAAAGACAGTCTGGCGAAGGTATTTAATGAAAATAAAATAAGGCAAAAATTTGATTATGTTTTTATGGTTGCATGCTCAATGTTTTGTTTGGATATGTCTAAACTTATTTCTGAGCTTAAGCCTTATCTAAATGATAACGCTGTTGTTATATTATCAGGAAATGTAGCTCCTACTACTGGAGTAATGATAAGAACACAATTTGATGACTACAGTTACCTAGTCTTAAGGCAAAAAGAAGCATTAAAAAAATACTTTCAAAAAGATTTTTCTTTATTGCGCGAATCATGGTATCAGGATGAATATACAGAATATGTTCTCGCGCACGATGTTGGTTTATTGAATTCAATTTTGAAAAATTTTTATGCGATAAAGGCTGTGAGAAAAATCCTTAAGCAATTTCCTAATACAGCATTTTCTTCTTTTAGATTGAGAGATAGGCATTTGTATTATCAAGTTTTTCAGTATAATAAATAACATTATGAAAAAAATAGTAAATATTTTACACGGTATCGCGGATTCAATATTATTTTTTTTTCTCTGTGGGTTAGTACCTTTTATTTTGCTTTTTTATAAAAAGAGAAAAACTTACAGTAAAGAAAAAATGGCCATTTTATTTTTAGCAAGTGGAAAGCCTATCAAGCCGCCCTCAATTGAAGATAAAAAATACATGAAAGAATGGCATGAATATTTTCAAAAGCAATTTCTAAGGCCTGGTTATCAGGAAACCTTTGTATATTATGCCGGAGAATTTGAATCAGAAGTTTATCAATTAACAAAGAATGTAAAAGGTGTTGTCCAAAAATTATTAGATGATCAAGAAATTTTTAAAAAAACCAAGAGAGTTATAAATTTTTTAAAATGTTATTTTTTTGTTGTTAATTTAATTGATAACCAAAATATAACAGCAATTTCTGCTTATGCACCTTCAGATCAATTATTTTTAGCTGCTTTGCTTAGAATATTTAAAAAAATTCCCCTTATTATTGCAGTGATGGGAAATGGAGATTTAAGTCGGTCTGAATATCCTTTTAAATTTGGAAAGATGAAAAAATTTATACTTTATGTTTTAGAAAAAGTAATTGCAGAGCTTGCTTTCCATCAAGCCGATTTAGTAATGGCGTATAATAATCATTGTGGAGATTTTGCTTTATGTAATGGTGCAGATGCAAAAAAGATTAGGCGCACAAGAATCTATCCATGCGTCAAACCTATTAATAAATCTCATATTATTTCTCAGAATGATTTAGATAAGTTTCCTAAAACAAAGAAAACAATTATTACATGGTCACGTTTTTCTTATGAAAAAAAATTACCTTTTGCTCTGAAAGGAGCATTTAAAGCTTTAGCTGCTGATCAAGATTTGGGCTTATGTATTATAGGGTATGGGCCTATGGCTGCTGAAATTGAGATCTTGGTTAAAGATTCAGGAGTGACTGAAAGAATTTTTATGCCCGGTTTTATACCTTCCCATCAGTTAATGTCCTATATATTTCATTCAGATGTTGCTCTTATACCTTTGGGAGGATTTGCTTTATTAGAAGCTGCTATGTTGAAAAAAGCCATCGTTTGCTTTGATATAGAATGGCATCATGAGCTCTTAACAGATGGGTATAGCGGCTATTTTGCGGATTATCCTAACAGTGATCAAATTTGCGCTCAAATTTTAGAAGCTATTAACGATCCCATAGAAGCTAAAAAACGAGGAGAACGAGCTTATAAAAGATATAAATTGTTATTTGACGAAGAAAAAATATATAAACGTGAACAGCAAATTATGGGAGAGTTTTTTGAGAGAATGTAATAAAGCATGTTTTTGAAAACAATTGTTTTAAAGCTTAAAAAATATATAGCTTTTATTTTTTCTCCCAAATATTATTTTGGCTTAGAAAGAGATTTGGCATTTCTTCAAAATGAATTCGGGCATCTGCAAAAAATTAATAACCAGCTAAAACAAATGCACATTAAATCAAAGAAAAATGAGAAAATAGTGGTGGTATTTCTCGTGCAAGAAGTAAGCCTTTTCTCCGTATTTGATTCAGTAATAAATAAATTATTAAATAACGGCAAATTCAAATGCCATGTGATTATAGCTCCTCAATATTTTTGTAAAAAATGGAATGAAGATTCTTATTCAGAACTTAAGAAATATTTTTTAAAAAAGGGAATTATTAGCATTGATGGAGTGGTTAAAATTTCTTCCGAAAATGAAATAGAAGAAGTGTTAGATTTGCAAACGTTAAATCCGCATTATGTATTTTACACCTGTCCTTATATGGAAGACTATCATATTTTTCACAGATGCGCTTATGTAAACAATTTTGCACATGTGTGTTACATCCCATATGGATTTTTATTAGCTGAACAACCTGAAACCCAATATCATCAAGAGGTCCATAATTTAGCTTATAGAGTATACTGTGAAACTGATTTTCATAATAAAAATTATGCTGCGCGCTGTGATAAGGAAGCAAAAGTTATTACGACTGGTTATACTAAATTTGATCTCTTGGATAATATCAAGGTAGCAAATGAAATTAAAAATATAAAATCTAATTTCAATAAAATCGTTATTATTGCTCCTCACTGGTCAGTGGGAAATCTTTCTTCTGTCACATGTTATGGAACATTTGATAAATATTATGAACACATTGAAAAATTGCTAATAACTTTTCCGAATGTTTATTTCGTATTTAAACCTCATCCAAGCTTGAAAAACGCTCTTTTAAGAGCTAACGTATTGCAGCTAAAGGAGTATGAAAAACTTCTAAGTGGTTGGTCAAAGCGTAGTAATTTTTGCTTTTATGATGGGGCAGATTATTTTGAATATTTTGCAATATCTGATGCTCTTATTACCGATAGTGTATCTTTCCTTGCAGAATACGTTTTATTTGACAAGCCTTTGCTTCTTTTGTGCCGTCAGGACTCTTCACCCTATAATAAGATAGGTAATCTTTTAGTGAATAGCTTTTATAAAGCCTATTGCTCAGAAGATATTTATGATTTTATGAAAAATATAATTTTAGCAGATCATGATCATCTCTATGATAAAAGAAACGCTCTCATCGAGATGATACGTGGTTCTAGTCAACAGGCTGCTGATTTGATAGAGAATGATTTGCTAAATGTTAATTAAATGAATGTGGAACAAATAAATATGGATAAAAAAATCGCATATTCAAATGTAAAAAATTTCTTTGATAGCCGAGCTTGTGATGCGCAAGGTGTTAATTCAACCATGCTTCAAAAAGACCCCAACATTGCTTCTGAAAGAGATATGGCAGAAAAAGAAATATTGCTGAGTTTAACTTATGATGTACAGGTAAATGATGTTTTAGATTTAGGCTGCGGAAATGGAAGATTAGCGGATCTTTTTAAAAATGTAGAAAATTATGTCGGTGTAGATTTCTCAGAAAATTTAGTAAAGTTGGCTTCAGAAAGAGGATTAGGAACGCAATATAAATTTTACGTAAGTTCTGTTACAGAACTTCATAAAATAGAAAATATTTGCGAAACACAATATGATTTTATTGTAATTTCAGGCCTTTTAATTTATTTGAATGACGAGGATGTCAGTAAGCTAATTCAGCAAATACTAACTTTGTGCAATGAAGAATGCAGAATTTATTTAAGAGAACCTGTATCTGTACTAAATGAAAAACTTTCTTTAATTGATCATTATTCTCAAGAGCTTGGAACTTATTATAATGCAGTTTATAGGACCGAAGCAGAACTTTTAAATTTTTTGAATCCTTTAATTGTAAATGGATTCAAAGTTGCTAAAAGGGATTACATGTATAAAGATTTAAAATTAAATAACCGTGCTGAAACGATCCAAAAATATTTCTATTTAGAGAGAATAAGATGAATACTGCTATCTGTTTAGATCTTGATGGTACAGTTACACGTCAAGAAGTTTTGCCGCGCATTGCTAAGCATTTAGAGATACATGAAGAAATAGAAACGTTAACAAATGCTACGATTAAAGGTTTTATTCCTTTCGAAAGTTCTTTCAAACTGAGAGTAAGATTGTTGAAAGAATTTTCCGCAGAAAGTGTAAGAGAATCTCTAAGATCTATTCCTTTGTACGAAAATATTTGTGAGCTGATGAAAAAGCATCCTGATAATTTTT